>Ga0099798_10039_pt1 | contig 36230 bp, 27 predicted proteins | sample Uncmet_Sort29A_1_FD_89870 | JGI IMG/M metagenome (GOLD analysis project Ga0099798, IMG submission 89870) | Marine eukaryotic communities from CALCOFI LINE 67, Pacific Ocean - CN13ID_Sort29A_1 | ecosystem: Environmental > Aquatic > Marine > Oceanic | place: Pacific Ocean: Monterey Bay | collected...
AATTTATCCTATTTTTTACAAACTTTTCTTTATGAAATTCCCGTGATGTGAGTCCGATGACCTTCTGACAACGTGAAGATAATGCAAATCACACCATTGACAATTGCCGCCGTGTCTCACAGTGTTTTCGAGACCATTTTGGTTGCCCGTGTCACTCGTGATGTCGTTTTTCGCAAAAAACAAAAAATGTCAAAAACAGACAAATCAGACCATTGATGACGCGGATCCGCCCCCTCTCGCCCTTCTATTGGCGAGAGGGGGTGAAGCCCCGTCTCGCAGAAACGAACAGAGACGCAATTCTTATCAATGCCTCCCGTAGGGAGGGTTTTTGTTAATAATGCTTAATTGGCACTCTTCGTTGATTTGTGACTGTCGCATTTTGTCATCAATACTATCAAGAGGTGACTATATTGAAGCTAATGTTCATTATTCGCACCCGTAGGCGTATTTATCGTATCCGTACTATGCCCTGCGCAGAAGGTTTCGTAGACAAAGTATCGCAACGACTGGTCGTAGCTCTTGTGAATATTCCAGTGATCGTGACATGTCACGTTCCGGACCCTTTTTCAACATTCATTTTCAATATTTTAATTCCGGTGATCGTGGCACGTCAGGTTCCGGATCCTTTTCTAAATTTCAATATTTTAATTCGTGCTTAACTAATACACTACTATAAATAATATAATATTCGCAAGGAATTTTCGCATCAAATTCACGTACATAAATAGAACCGGGCGAAGAGCGGTTGTTTCTGTGGACGAAATTTTGATAGTGTGTGCACAAAATCCGATCACCTGAGTGAGTTTGACCGACCCGACCCGACCACCCGAGGTTCAGGAACTGACGCGCTATTCAAGTCCACATTTCGGGCGTGCGTTTGTGAGTTTGGGCGGACCCAGAAAATGCCCACCTCATGTGGCCGGGCCCGGGTCCGCCTCGCCTGCCGCTTGCTTTTTTGTACCACCTTTCTGATAAACAACGCCCACTATCGCGCGGTTAAAAATCTAATATAATCGAGATTCCTACACAATCGACAACGGGTATTGGCGCTTGCTCAACGTTCTGCAGGCGCCGTCAACCAGCGTGATGATGTACTTTTCGGCGATGTCGTACACACGGACACGGGAGTGATTATCGAGGATGAACAGACGTTGCTGTCGGTTTTCAAAACTTAATATTTGGAAAAATTAATCTACTTGCAGTTCGAGAGACAGTGCGAGGAAACTGTATAAAACGTAAAGACAAGTTGATAGTTGTTTATTATTATTATTTTTCACAATGCTATTCTTTCAAGCTGAACGGTTTGTTTGCGGGGTGTACAATTCACATCTCACCAATGTCCACAGAGCAATCTCGACTCACAACTTACACAGGAATAGAAAAGCAGGAAAACTACCAGCAGGAAAACTTACCAGCTTGTTTATTATTATTAATATCAATCCATCCACACGGACGTTAACATTAAAAAATTTAATGCCTGTGACAATCAATGTAGAGCGATAATACGTATTATTGATAGTAAAATCAAATCTATGTTATCCCAATGAGCAACACCCGTGGGATATCAATACGTAATTGATAGGTTCAACTATTCTACGTTATCCCAATGAGCAACACCCGTGGGATATCTCAGCTTGGCCGAAACGCCGGGTCCGTCCAACAATCCGGGCCTTTCGGGTCCACCTGCAAGGGTTTGCACACGACCGCTCTCAAACACCAACAAACGAATGGCATGGTTGTACGTATCCGCGATGTAGAGACCGAGATAACCTCGGGGATTCAAGTATATGAGACTGTCGGGTAATGAATCGTTGGTGCGTTTTTCATGAGTTAGATGGGATTTTTGTGAGAAGTGTTCAGCAAGGGGATAAATGAATGTTTATGATAATTTAATGAGATTACTGTATGAAATCCCTAACGGCTTGTTGAAGAGGCTCTTTTGCCGACTTCCGTCGAAATACCCGTTTTTCCCCCAAACACCGCACAACGGCTCGTAGATCTAGCAAATCAAATGGAAATGAACATTCCATTTCACAATAATCCTAACAATAGTACTCACTCATAAAATTATTTCAAATTGCTTGTGTTTATTTTCAAAATTTGACATATAAATCCATTTGCAGCTTAAGCCTGTACTGAAGGCCAAGGCACCCCCGTTGTTTGCGGCGGCAACTTGTTGATTACGTGGTATGTCGAGTCTGCGAGGTAGATATCCCCCGATTTCGTGTCTATCGCCCCCGCCCCCGCCCATTCAAACGTCTTGCTGATGCTCGTCCCGTGTTCCAGAATGCGACTTCCCGTGTACCCAAACACCTGGTACAACGCATTATCGAACCCCGTAGGCTTCACCATGCCCATCTGAGTCGCCGAAAAGACGGTGGTTGTGGCTGTACGCGTGGTCTGCAATTCGCGCTCTTCCGACTCTTGTTCTTCGCCCTGGGAAGTTCTTCTGGATGCAGACGCGCCGCTTTTTCTGTCACTTGTTATGGAATTTCCCTCTTTTTGATGAGGACCTGTCTCCTTTGCAGAATCTCCTACAATGTTAGACGATTTGCGCTCGTTGCCAATGATGCTCTCGGACTTCGCCTTCTGCGGAGAGCCCTCATCACCTGCTGTCGCCGAGGTCTCCTGCGCGTAAGCGCCCAGGACTCGAGGCAGGGCTCCACTGCCATAGTACCCCCTAGAAGTTTCGCGACTGTAGCTCCTTGGGAGCAACTGGTCGACATCGTCAAAATCATCTTCAGACTTTCTCCCGTTAAAATTGTTTTCTTCCTCTGCAACACTTGCTTCTAACTCTACTTTCGATTTCTTCCTTGCATCATCACTACGCCTCAAACACACCAAACAGAGGACCAGAACCACGCCATACACTAGGACACCACCGATCTTCAGTAGAGTGACACCGCTGCTCAATACTCTAGGGCCGTTTCTGGGCCGTTTCTTGGCGACTATTGTGTCGTCAATGGGTGTCGTTGAAGACCTCTGCAGGGTTGTTGTGTCCTCCGTCTTGTGCTCTTTCTCGCACCGCTGATGGGGGACTCGGACATCATCCCACGTGCCGCCACTGGGGGACGCGGATATCCCACGCGTCGCCACGTCGGACGGAGATCTCCCTCGTGCCGCCAGTGAGGGACTCGGACATCTTACTCTCCGCGTCGGACGGACCCCCCTCCACGTGCCGCCACTGGGGGACTCGGACATTATGATTTGTTTTCCTTGAAAAACTTAGGGAAGTAGTTTACGTCGAGTCGAGGAGTGTCACACTGACACAGCCGCTGTGGACTATTATTGGTATCCCTGTGTGCTCTTGTATATGAATCTAACGCGCTCCGCACTGAGCGTTTGATTGACTGATGACCGACCTCACACAAAAATCAGACAAAATCGTACTGGCTCAAGTTTAGTTTCTTCAAGGTCAATTTGATGCGCAAGGGTGATGGCCCGCCTATATCATGTCTCTATATATTTCTTGTCCGGTATCCCACGATTCAACTTCTTTCACGGGTGAATTTCCCATATAGTATACGCACGACAAACCAGGAAACCTGACTCTAGCCTAACTTCTGAATTTCGTATAGTCGTTGGACTCGCACTGACACGAGAGACAAGACGATTCAGTCCGCCATCTTTCCCCGCAGTTACGGTCTCAACAAAGTTTCAGTACGTTCGTTTGTTCACTTTTAGTATGTAAGTTTACGTACGTGTTTCGCAAGGTATTTCTATTAACCACTCTAACCTTCCCGAATCCCGACAAGTCCTAGAGCCCCTCATTATCTCCGTTCTCAACCGTTTCCCGTGCTCAACCGTTTCCCGGGGGACGTGATCCGATCCAAAATTGAACTCGCTTTCACTGACCCATTTGACATTAATCCTCTGAGACTGCCGCTTGCCAACACGCTTGAGCCTATTTTGCATATTCAATTTCGCATTAATATTCATTCCATTTGGAGAAAATCACATTCGAACCTCATCTGTACAAAAAAAGAAAAAATCTTGTCCGCATCATAATATAAGAATGTCTTGATACTATATCGTATAGGAAAATGGGGGGGGGGGCAAAATCTTAACTGTTGTGGATATCATCATGGGAACTTTGAAAACACTGAATAGATTTATTAATACGCCGAACTGGAAAATGATAAGAAATAAACCAATCAAAATGCGTTCTTGGTCCGCTGATGTTGTCGCGTAAAATTGTGTGTTACGGAAAATTCATCGACATAAATTTCTGCTCAAAAAGAGTAGGGATCTGGATAGAAATTGCTTCAGTTCGTCTACTTTGAAATCTGAAAATATCAAATGTCATTCATTCAACGTTAATTTAAACATATAATAAATGATACAACCACTATGAACCTACCCTATTAATCGAAGTGAATCTCAAAAAGAGATCAAGTGAACAAGACTTTCAACAAAATAAATCACTATGAAATCCATTTGATTTATTAAAACGTTCAGTACTGAAAACTAATATTTGACTTGAACGAGTATTACTACTCAGAGAATCAGATCCCACGTCCAAAGTTAAGTAGGACTGGGAAATTTACGACGAACTCCTAAAAGACGATATCCTTTTACTAGACGAACTCCGCTTTTCCTTCTGCTTCTTGTGAACTTGTCCTCCGTCCTGACTCATTTTCTCGCTCCTTCCTTCCCGCGAATCCCCGCGTCCACTTCTGATTAACGAAGTCGTCGATTCCCATTACCTCATCTGAGAGCTCGAAAAACCTGAACTCGCAAAAGTGATGCAAGTCCATACTCATTTCGACCTCGTTTCACATTAACAAGCCTTAACAGATCGGAACTGCACATCCGATATCGCCGAACCGAGACGTTCAACTTCTAATTAATCTGAATCTGAATTCAATTGCGTACGACATCGCTGTACGGTTTTGGTGCCAACTACTGGCCATCTTCGTTTTAATACGCCACTTTGCTTCAACATTCAGAATTCAACACTACAACCTCTTAATTTACGCAACCGTCAAGAAACTACAACTGTAATTACCTCCCCCCGGATTAATACCTCCTCCTGTAACTTTTTGCATAAAAAAAGATGAAATGCGCAAAAATGCATAAGAAACCGCGGAAATGGTCGATTTTGAGCCAAAAATGGAAGTCGATGCGCTTGGAAATAAAAAATAAAACTTATTTTAGAGGCACGAAACTCAAGTGGGTAGTGAGGGGGGGGGGGGACTTTTTGGGTTTCGTGTCAGATACCACACTCAAGATTTTTGAAACAATCACTTATTATAATATTAATAACCTTCTCCAGGATAAATTTCATAACTTCCTCAACGCTAATAAATCAATATTATTGGAAGTGCGCTATGCCATAATATAATTTTCCAACGGTTTTGCTATCAGAAAATACAAATTCGACAGAAAAATCACATGATTTTCACATAAAAATTACAAAAAATCATGACGGATGTGCCACAAAAACGCCAAAAAGATGTGGTTTAAATCGCTCGCCATTGGTCCATCCGGTGGTGGCTGGGTTGGGTCGGTCGCCGTTTGGGTTTTTCAAGTAACCTCACTTTTTTTAAAACCACTTCGCGCGGTTTTTGCGTATTGATCTTGTATTGATTTACAACAAAAATGAGTTATTTATTTACTTCTAAATTTTCAGAGGGTACTCATTGATTAAAAAATACTATAGTAACGCCCAATGTCAACGACAATACCGATACGTGTATCTCTCATCGTAGGCTACTGACAACAAGACGCGAAGCCCACGGACGCTGAGACATCACGAGGGACTGACATGTATTTTACAGAACTAGAAACTGGAAATCTGCAAGAGCCAAACGTGCTGATTTGTATAAAGAACAACACACGCAAGCTGCTAACATGAAAACCAATTGCAGTAGTTACTATGAGTCATAAATCAAACTTGGATAATTTTTTAGTCTAAGTTACCACATTTATTATTATTCAATCGCAATCAATGTCAATATATATAATGAGAATTGTGCGCTCGTGGTCGCTGTTGAAATACTTAATTACAATTTACTACTCTAATTTAGAACACAAACAACTTGAATCGAATTTTGAATTTCAAATGACCTCTGATCCCCTATTAACATTGAGACCCTGATATTAAGATGATCGCTGATACTTTGTTTCGTCCACGCTAATGTATTACTTCGGGTCGCCAGTCCAAGAATTCAATCGGATCAGTGTCAGAATCGCTATCAAACATACGACACCAGACGCGATGCCAGACGCGCGCTCTCTCTCAAGTCAAAATCGATTACGTGTGTACCTAACTCATCTACTAGTAACCTAGTTCGTACCACATACCCCCAAGTACAATTGCCATTTGAACGCCGTATCATCACATCCTATAACCACCTACCACGCTTAATGGTCTTAAATTTCCTCTCGATATCAATAAGAATCTCTCTATAATTGTTGAAAACCGCTGGCTGGTTCCATGTTATTTTTAATATCATATTTAATCGTTGTCCTTGTTTGAGTTACATTTAAAGAAGAACATATAATAGACAACGTCGTGATGATGATGATGATGATGATGGACCGCGTAGAACGGTAAGAATAGACATGCAGTTCTGACTAGTCGTAGCGATAAATACCGAATCACTCTGTTTTGTCGCATATAGCATCATCTGGCAGAATTATTTTCCAAATTACTGCACCAGACCCTTGCCATCACGTTCCATCAGCTCCTTTGAAATGATCGAATGGCCTCAAATGCCCCTTAAATCTCCCCTTTGTTATTCTGGCTCTTTTCGCATATTCATTGTCATCATGCTTCTGCTGGTGCCTGCCCATGGAGGAAAAACTTGTCGTGAAGATTAAATCACATTTGCTGCTGTAGCATGTACTGATTCTCCCAGGTCCGCTAGGTGTCTCTGCATGGATAAGCTAAAGTTGCTCTCGTTTTCTCTAACATTATTGTCTGCTCCTCGTTCTGATCCATAATTTCTCCGATCTGCTCTGCTTCTCTGGCCACTTCTCTATAGTCTGCTTCATCGATCTCAAACGTTTTGCCGTGTTCAAATTCGATATGGTCGTTCAGTTTCTGCATCGCCGCTTTTCCTTCCCCCGCATTTTCACAGTATTGTTCGCCGCAAATGAAGCAGTCTCCAGGCTCAAATACGAGTTGTGCTGTGTCTAGCTCTTCTGTCACATTCCATTCGCTAACTAAATGCTCTTTTCGCTTCGACCACTCTTGTAGAGTAGTGACGGCGGCATAGTCTTTCAACACGTCTGTTTCTCGCAACGTTCGTCGCCAAATCTCTTTCATTCCTTGCTTTCCTGACTCCGCATACGCCCCTTCGGTTGATGGAACACCCCACGTTATCGCTTTGACCCGTATCCCGACGCTTTCTATTATATACTCGAGAACGTTTCCTATGATGGTGGGAGGATAACTTTCTCTGACTTTATTATACTCCTCCTCATGGCTGCATAAAGAGGCCCACCATACTCCCCGCTGAGCTTAGTAACACTATCTAGAATATCTGCTTACTCGGAAGCCTTCTCCGCTCTCCAACAAAAAACAAGTTGTACAATTTAACTGACCATAAATACGTATTAATTGTATGAAACGTCCCTTTGTATACTTCCTTTTAAACCATCGAGATTCACTTTGGCCTCCCCAACGACGCTGCCAACGAACCTGAGGCGCGGCAAAGCCCGTGAATTCCGTTAAATTTCAAACTTCGTTTTAGATTAAAAGTTAGTAATTTGATCTCCTGTGTGAGCCAGTCAATTCTGAGCCAGTCAATTCAGAATCTTTCTCCAATTCTTATTGATCTCCTGTGTGAGCCAGTCAATTCTGAGCCAGTCAATTCAGAAACTTTCTCCAATTCTTATCCTCTCTACGCTGGCGCTACCATCGCCAGTTAATTCTGATCCAGTGTCAATCTTTAACTATTCTCTGCATCCTCTCTACTACGCTGGCACTACCGAACTTACATTCTTTCTCCAATTCTTAATATCATCACATCCGCTCTACGCTGGCGCTGCCATCGCCACTGACCGTGTGAGGAGTACTGACCTTATTTTGTCCCTCTCTAGCAATATTAATATGATTCTCCCAAATGGGCTTCACCATGCGCGAGTTCTTGGGCTTGCAAGGAACTCGCATGCGGCGTTTTGTGAACACCTCAAAGTCCGCTTCCGACATCCAGGGCGGTCGAAATCGCTCCACGTGCTCGATTCCCTGGAACTCGATGTCGCAGTCGTCATCCGACGAAGAGGAGGAACTGGACGACGAGGAGGAGGAGGTCGAGGTGATGTCGGATAGTGAGGGCTTCATCTGTTTATTTTAATAATATATTATTCGAGGTGAAAATTAACAATTGGAGTCCAAAACGATTCAATTGCTGAGGAAGAGACCAAGGCTGCTTGCTGCGTATTTAATTCTTGCAGATTTTGCATTAAATTTGAAGTGGCTACTATTCATTCTCATAGAATAACTGCACTTAAATGTAATTAATATGCTTTAATATCAACCCTTAATTAATAATATACTTAAAGTAGTATTATACCCACTAATATTAATAAAATATTACGTTATGCATATTAATTATTAATATATTACTTGAAACTTGTCTTGAATTATTGGGTTATTAATTAAATATTAAAAAGCACATCGGCCAGAAAGAAACGACAATATTTTTGAGAATTCTACGTATTAATGCATTCAAAATTAAATAGGATAATTAGCAAATAGGCAAAAACTTGTCTTAGACTAGTAGTACCTGATTCAGCTGACAGGCTCTCTTGTACAGTTCGGGCCGAAATTTGCGCATGGCCTTCAGCCACCTCTCTGCCAAAACCCGACGCTGCTTCAGGGTTGTGCGCCAACAGAGGTCAAACTCCGCATAACCGCAGAAGTTCTGCGTGACGGCGATCGACGTCTCGAGGTTTACAACTGCGTGCCACCTGGGAATTCGATGTTTATTTTTTTTTTAATATTATAAGCTCTATGTCGTGCCAGTGTGAAATCGTCATTTCCTTGTTGTAAAAGACATGAAATCTCGAGAGACGAGATTGACCGGAATTCATAATATTGGCAGGGTACAACATGTTCCTGGTCAAACCACCGCAGATATCGTTGCAAAACCGAACAAGGTCTCGCGTCGAAAGTGATACAAAATCGTAGTGTGCAAAGTCAGTTTTCAGGGTCCCTATGGCAATCTCATCGCGAAGTTGTTATCGGATCTCGTCGAATATATTCATCTCAATTCTGTGTAGACTCTTTCTTTCGAAATTCCTCCTCATTGGCGCGCGGCACTGGTGCGGTCTTGTGACGACCAGTCTCGTGCTAGTTAGATTGTAAAAACTCAATTACTAGGGCAAGTTGTATGTAGAATCGAAAGGACGTAAAATGGCAGAACGCGCTTGAAATCCACCTCGGTAACTCCTCCTCAAAATCTGGTTCTGGCCAGTCCTGACACGGTATTGTGTCGTGGTTCTTGTGATAACTGTTTGTCTTGGTCCGTGGGTCTTTACGTGTTATTTCGGTTGATATCCGACCTCACATTCTACCAATCACTAGATTAATAAATACCATTTTCCAGGCACGAAGATCACTTCCCCCGGGTATTGCACCGCCTCATGCATGCGGATTTTCAGGCCCTCCTTCCGTATTTTCTCTCGAAGCCTTGGCAGGGTGAAGGCGAAATAGTCGATGGCCTCATTGTCCTCGCCTGGACCCCGGAGATCCTTCGATTTCACCTGGATGGATTGAGTAAATTATTTACTTGTGATATTTATAAAAAAAAATATCTCGGCAGTTGGATTACTTGAATCGTCGTCCTCGCCGGGCCCTCCTGCGGCGGAGGAGGATCCTTGGAGCAGTTGGATTACTTGAATTATCATTAGTTAGTACTTGACTTGATACAACAAAACGCCTCTGATCATCAGGACAAACTGGAGATACCAATTTCCTCTCCACTTCAGGCTCGAAGCACACCCACCGCTTTGCGCCGGTCACCACTGCGTTCCACGCGCTTGTTGCCAGCGGGTCGATGTGGACCGTTGTTCCTGTTTTGAATTAAATATTCATTAATGTCATTTTCATTTAAATTACCGAAAAGACAAAAATGGAAAAGTCTCAAATTATATAATATTAACAAATGTACCGCTCCTCTCTGGTCCAATGCACCACAACCTGAGAGATTCAAGAAATCGAAAGGCATACTGTCCGACACCCTGGACACCCGAAGACCCGCAAGACCCGGAATCTCATGGACACCTATGGGACACCTATGGGACACCTATGGGACACCTATGGGACACCTATGGGACACCTATGGGACACCTATGGGACACCTATGGGACATCCATGGGACACCCGAAGGGGTCCAACACCCCCTGCTCCCGGGTGTCCGGGACACCCAGGGACACCCGAGCCGTATTTACGCAGGGTATCCAAATTTAATATAATATTATCGACAGAAATGTACCGCTCCTCTCTGGTCCAATGCACCACCACCTGTATGGCGGTTTTTTGTCCCCTCCCACGAGATTCAAGAAATCGAACGGCATAACGTCCGGAACCTGGAACTCTCCTAGAAGTGTATTACTTTTTGTTTCATCGTGAAACGAGCTCTGGAATAGGTAAATCGGTGAATCGTCGCCCGCGCAGTCTTGGTCGCAGTAATCCTATAATATATTACGAATTTGCAATGAATCTTGTTTTCATTTAGAAAAAAGATAAGATTGATTAAATAGAGGAAATGATCAGTCCATCATCATCCTCGCCGCACTTGAACATCTGGTACGGAAATCTGTTGCGAGTGAGTGAGAATTCCGAAGAAAACAATACTGTCAGAATAGGCTGACACGAGAGTTGTCATGTGCGAGTGGTCCGGGGTTCGTTCGGTCGATGTGTGGAATCGGGGGCGGGTCACGGCGTCGACACTTTGATCATGTGGTCTGATGATTCATGATGATTGTCTCTCAAATTATAGATACTGAGAGTATCTATGAGGCCGTAAGTTGTAACCGAAGAATCGGGTAAGTAACGGGTTGACCGGGAACCGAGAGAGGTAGAACGGGAGAAGAGAGGTAGAGACCACTGCAGGTCGAAGGTAGTACACCTGAGGCTGTGGGTGAGTAGACACAACATACAGGCGGTGGGTGAACCCGGCTTCGTCGCAGGATTTAATAATTAGTCAGGGCTCCCCAACCAGAAAGCAATAATTATAATACCTTATAGTACTTGAACTTCATCCTTAGCCTTCGTCCATCGTCATCCTCGCCGCACTTGAACATCTGGTGCGGAAATCTGTTGTTCAAATTGTCCAAATTCCACTCCGTCATGGCAGGCCAGTCGTCCATGCACCCCTGCACAATTACCGGGGTTTGTGTAAGCATGTACTTCTCGTAGAACTGCTCCACCGTGATGTCCTTCCGGTGCACTTTCGGGATCGAGACGCAGATCCCCTCATTGACATAATTCGCACTGTCCGCGAACACGCAGTGATTGGCGTACCGCTTGCTCACGTTCGGCGTGTTTGGATCTTTTGGGAGCGTCTCTCCTGGTTGCAGATGCTTCGCCTCGTACAACGTGTTCTCCATCAGACTGCCTTCCCGCCAGGAAACGTCTCGAGAAGACCATTCGCCAGCCGCGTTGGGCGAGAAATTCTCAACCATTCGGTGCAACATCTCGCACGTTCTCTTCCCTTTGTGCTGGCCGATGGTCCACTCGTCAGGCCGAATGTCCGTCCTGTGCTTCTTTCGCACGTAGTGCACTCTGCCGCTCGTTTTCCGCCGGTTGTACCGGTAGCGGTGCCGCCCGATGCCGCCGCTGATGTCAACCTTCCTGTCGTCAGTGCTTTCCATGTTGCTACCGCCATCCATTGCAACATTGCTGGAGGACGGCGATAAAGCTGGGTCCTCACGGGGAGGAGAAACCGGCGTAGAGTCGCCGAGAACTGAGTCTCTGGGAGTTTTGAAATTAATAGTCATGTGAAATCACCAGTGTCAATATAATTGTATATAAATACTGTTTTAATAATATTTATATTAAACATCGAAATGTAAAAATTGTGGGGTTATTGCAGTAAATCTACCACTAGAGCCTTGTGGAACTTGGTTATCAAGCCAAACAACATGGAAGTGAAGTCAAATAGAACAATGCTGAAAAATAAGTTGCATTAATGTACGCTATTCCCTCTGCAGCATAACTGTCCGCCTGGTCGCGCATGTCGAAACTGACGGCGCTTTGCTGCTCGGTCTTATTTTCGGCGTCCGGGTCGAATGCGCCCCATTTCTGTATCTGTGCCCGCACTTGATTGTAAAGACTACGCCTTTGGTCAGCCCCCGAGGACTCATTAGCGCTACCGCTCTCCGATACAGGCTTATTCACACGATTATCCCTGTCCTGCTGGCCATGCTGGCCACTGTGCTGGCCATGATTTGCTGTTCTACAATCACTATTTCCTTTGCTATTGCGGGGGTGGGGCCCCGCGCCATTGTTTACAGAATCTACAGAATTGTTGCTCGCGTTGATTTGCGGTGGCAAATGGCTTGGCTTGGCGGATGCAACTCTACCCCCCTGAGAGGTGTTTTGGATCGTGTCGTTGTCGTATCCCATGTTGTTAATATAATCTATTATCGTCGGTTGGAACCCAGATCCTTTGAAAGTCGGAAATCGGATCCTGTGTGGGAACACTACTAGAAGACGAAACAACTACACTTAAGCATAATTATTATGTCTATTTATATTACTCTTGTACCTGAAACCTATTGTATATTCATAAATGTGAAGCCTATCATTTTAATATATTCATCAAAGAAAGTGGTGAATGTCGAATTTCGATTTTGTAACACGCTAGTGTTTTTTCGTTTTAGTTTTGAAAAAGTGAAAAGTCCAAAAATCGAGTCATCGACCGGAATGACGCAACCTCAGGAGCAGATCCTCGAGTCGCCGGGATGAGATGCTCGCAAAGTGACAATCTTCGGCTCCCAACAACAAGACGGTCCAACCCTTCCACATGCAATGGTCTAAAAAATCCAGATAGTGCTACAAAAAACATCAGAGGATGTGCTTTGTTTGTCCAACTTTTGGCATTTTTTGGAATCGGGAATAAAAAATCGTGTTATTTGAGCGTGTTACAAAATCACAGTTGGAGGAGGGTCGACGGATTTTGCAACACATGTTACAAAATCACATAATTTTGCAATCGTCACTGATCAGATGGCAATGTGAAACCAGAATCAAACGACTAAGTTGGAAATGACTTTGAACTGTTTCATCCGTATTGAAAATCAATGGATCCCAACAAGATTCAAAAACTGAAAAGAACATTGCAAAATGAAAATATTATTCCTGGTCGTTAAAGACTGAAATAGAGACGTTGAATTCAGTCAGCTCTTGCCCGATCAGATTGAGAATATTGTTCCTGGTCGTTAAAGACTGAAATAGAGACGTTGAATTCAGTCAGTTCCTGCCCGATCAGATAATACCATTGTTTCAGTTTGGGATTGGGAATATAATGACAGAATAAACACAGACGCGTCGACGATCGAAGAACTCATGAAGTTTTAGAAATGCTTCGACATTTTAGATCCAATTGGTGTGGATTCAATCAATACCAAATATTACGAAGACGGAACCTAGACAACGAGTACCTGTTAGTGTACCAGACTCAATGAATATTTCGAATCAACGAAGGAACAAGTCTGAGAACTCGCACCGACTCACCGATACTATTGTGGCACTGACGCGTATCTTCTTCGACCGTCAATGCCTTTGATTCCTTTCGAACGAATAGTGTCTATACAAATATTTATATATAGTTGTTTCATTTGTCTCGACTGGAACCACGAAATTTATATTATTCGCCCTCGCATTTTCCTGATAAATGTGCGTATTTATAGTAACCCAATTGCATATATTAACGCTCACATATTTCAGACCATCAGCCAATGCGTGCATTACCATAATATATTGAATTGACGATGTTTAACGATAATTTCCATTCATTTGTGACACATAAAATTTAAATGATGAAAACTATTAGGGAGATGATGATGAATACTTATAGTAACTATAATCTTCCTGCCCAGTCCGTGCGTTTACATTAAAACCAGAACTCCCATGAGAATCAATCAAACTATTACTATTAACTGAACACAGACCTATATGAGAGACATACAAAGTACTGCGAAATTCGTACTGATATTAATTTTAATGAATGAGCTGCTGTGCCACATTGACATACTGACGAGTGTTATATTCGAAAATTGTATTATATTGAAAAAAGAATCCTTTTCCACATATCAAAAAAACAAAAGTCCTCGTCGAAAAACTCGGGTGCCCCGACAACCGCCTGAACAACAGAATTCTGGAGTCCAAGACGAGGAAACCAACAGACACACAGGACTTCTCAAAATACTGGACGCAAACCTTCACGAAACACTGAACTCACCAGGGATTTTTTTACAAAGGAAGAACATGATTTACAAACAATGCGTTGAACTTTAAACCATTCAATCTTGAGCAGTGATTCCGTTCAGGACTTCCGACTTTGATTACTTAGACCGCTCTGACGTCCTAGGTTTCATGATCATCTCATCTGACAATTAATTTATTCAATGATATCCCAGTCATTTAATACATCACCAGAGTGACACAACTCGTTGTCTCGACAAGAATTATGACAGACATCGAAATCGATACATTAACTTAGACTTATAATATACTAGACTATGATCCATTATTAATATGAATTGTGACGGACTAGGATTTAAACTATTCACCGTGCATATCCAATCATATTACCAATGATTATATTGAAAAAAATAATGGATTCGAGAAAAAGGCCGAACGGTGCCGACTAACGGAGGAAGATTTTACTATCATTGTAAAATCAGTTGACTCCCGTTTGATATTATGTGAAATGAAAAATTTCGTCTATGTCAACAGAATTTTGTGTGGAAAACATCAATTATTATTTAAGGCAACGGGAGAACTGGGAAGTTCGCATCGCATTAGGACATTTCCATGATAATTGAAACAAAAGGAATATAGAGGCTGCAATCTGCCAACGAATGAACAAAACTCGATTGAAATATCCTGACAACTGTTGGGACAACTGTAGTATAAGGACAGAATTAGACCGATATCAGATGAACACAAAACAACAAATTTCGTATCTGATCAATGGACATACAAATTTAACGATAAGATGAAGACTGAGCACATCATATATTAGTATTAATCAGAGCAGCAGAATCGATACTTTACAACTGAAGTGGATTGATTAAATGTTTAAGGTACTTTTAAAAGGACATCATGATCAATTATTAAATTGCCGTAAACTTCATTGGTTGAGGGCACTAATTCAGGAGCGAGGGACTGTAAGAAAAGTGAGTCTGACGACGGTTTCCAGAATTAACCCAAGACTTCACGAATCACCTGCATATATTAATAGAGTTTAGTAATTTGATCTCGAGAACGCTTAAGGCATCTTTGAGTGGTCTTATAGTGTCGTTTCGTCGTTCCACGGGATGTTTGCAACGACTGATGAGATGTGATTGAACATCAATCGTCTTAATACATTCATAATGTTGAGAAAGATGAATACTAAATTAAAATTTTGATTTCTTGTTCAACGACAATTGCCATTGGTCCCCCAAACAGGCTCTCGCCAAACCGATATTGATATCGGGTGTTACTATCTGTAAACATGGCAATCCGCGATTAATCATATGAGATTTGATTAGAATAATATATTATTAAAGTCAAGTCACCCGGGACCGGGCACACTGGTTTAAACCTAAATAAAACGAGTCTTGTATTCTGATTAGAAAAAGCAACGAGGGGTTCAACGAGCTCTTTCACAGGATACAAAATACATAGCCCGCCGCACATGAAATGATTGGAGAAGGTAGTATTTTAATTAAATTTGTGATTGCTTCACGGCAGAGTCATGACGCAAGGGGTTCAACAAAGTTATCTCTTTCATCACAGGCTAGGACTGTACACATGAAATGCTTGACGAAGGTACTGTTACAGTTCTCGCAGTTGTGCTGCACCAGCTTCGCCCTGATCTCGCGCGAGTCTAAAACCGACTTGTTACAACGAGCCTAAATAAAAGAATAAGACGCGATACGAAACGTCACAAGTTTCGACAATGATGTCCAGATTTCCCCCCGCAATTTCAAGAATCAGACCCGAGACGAAACGTCAAGTTTCGACAATGATGTCCAGATTTCCCCCCCTTAGTTTCGCAACCGTTGTCCGCTCCTCTATTAAGAATCTTGAAAACTACTTAAAAACTAACACCATCGGAAGCTCCATCAGACAGAATTATCACCTTCAAAAGGTTCGTCAAAAAAGCAAAGACCCGCAAAATTACGAAGTACTGGAGTCGACTTGACAACGACACCTCATCATGTGAAACCGCCAGGAACCTGGAATGAACGCCAATGATTGCGCTGATAGTGACTTAAAGGCTGTGAACTGAACCCACAATTAACGCCATGGCAGAGTCGATTATAATTGTGCCACTAGGTCCACGACAACGCGACGCATCACTCTTTGAAGGATGCAATCTCAAGAGGTCAGGAGCGCTTTAACCAAATTTGTGTTCTAATTGAATTTAATATGCAAACAGGATTCAGTCTAAATTAATAGTTACTTAACTTAAATTAATAGTATTACATTTAATTGCCGTAACTATTAGATAGGGTGAGGACACTTCGTTTCATCACACTTCGTTTCATCCCCAGTGATTCTGACTTGTAAATTTAAATTTCGTTCGATTACTCTAACCCGGGCTGGACCTTCAAGAAAAGAATGGAAGCACATCTCGCATCATAATGATTGAGCTCCTCCGGCGTTCAAATTTCATGAAAAGAATGGATCCACATCTGGCATCATAATGATTGAGCTCCTCCGGCGTAGGCCGGACTTAGAACCCTTTCCTAGAACACCGCTGCCCACTCCATGTCCTTACCTGGGCCTGCGTCGCCGGCGTCGCTGTCGCTTACGCCCCAGTCGCTTTCCTGGCAAATCAATATTTATTATTAGAACTTAGTAGACTCAAACATGTAATTAATTAATACATTTGTAATTACGATGCAGTTAATTCAAATAATATTGGATTTGTCACTTTAAATGATCACTTTAAAACTTCTTTAAATTCAAAAGTTCTGAAAGGAAGAAAATTAAACAGACCGAGTCCGAGTCCTCTCCCGCACTAGCCGACCGGTCGGGTGCAATTGGCGTCCAGTTTTGCTTGATCTTCTCGTGATTCGGCTTCCATGGCGGGGTCATATAGCCCCCTGCAACCGCATCAAAATCGAAGCCCTGGTAATAGGGGTGATTCTTGATCTCCACAGCCTTGGTTTTGGCGGAGCCCAGGCGCAGCTCGGGGACTCTCTCCAGTAAAGAGGACAGTAAAGAAATCGCTTCTGCGTCTTTGACATATGAAGGGAAGTTAAGCTGGGCCTCGAGGATGGCGCGGAAACTGTTTTTGGAATTTGAATTAAGAGCCTGCGGGATTTAGTAAATCAATGACGTCCCCCAAAAACCCTGAACGAACCCCGACCCTGAACCCTATTGTGCAAGCGAAGAAATGATGACATCCCCGAGCGCCTGTTAGTAGCCCCGAGCTCGGGTGTTTTTGACGTACGAAGGGAAGTTAAGCTGGGCCTCGAGGATGGTGCGGACACTGTTGGATTAAAATTAAGAGCCTGCGGGATTTAGTTTTATTGTTGAAGAAGATTTTAGAATTACTCAAATACCGTATTGCTGCAAGTTAACAAATGAAATCAATAGTAGTAGTTAATAAACAAAAAACTTAATTCGTACAGTTCTATCTGGTCGTCGGAATCCGACCCAAACGGCAAGGGCCCGCACACAAATTCGTACATCACAACACCTAATGACCAGAAGTCAACGACGTTCGAGTAACCTGTAGTTTTTAATTTTAATGTTATTCATTATTTTTAATTTTTTAGTCTAGGGTTTGAAATTATTATAGGTTTAGATCTATTAACTTAATAATAATTTTCATTCGTGTTTTTCATCGAAATCATCAAAAGCGTACGGCTTTCCTGCCGGCAATATAAATTATCATTAATACATTTCTAATTTATATTTATTTATTAATTAATAATTCAATTTCATAAAAATAGGATAAAACCTTTCCCCAGAATGACTTCGGGGGCCAGGTACTCTGGGGTGCCCACCACTGTGTAGGCTCGCAGACCCTGCTTGCAGCATCCGAAGTCCACCAGTTTCGCGTTTCCATTGAAGTCCAAGAGGACGTTTTCTGGTTTCAGGTCTCTATAAATAATCTTGCGCTCGTGGAGATACCTTTACAATTATAATTAAATATTGACGTGTCGAAGAGGACGTTTTCTGCTTTCAGGTTTTTATATTAAATGACCTTATTAAGCGAGTTTGATGTATTATTCAATGGACAATGACAATTGAGCACTGAACAACAGACAAACAAATTATTTATTTAACAAGGATTTGATCTTGCAATAATTTAATTATCTTCCTCAATTCATCAGACTTTAATAGGGATCAATAGTATACTCCAGCGCCAACAACACGCATGCTGAGTAGAACATGCACTGTAGTTTCGACAACATTCCGATCTCGCGAATTCCAATGAACAGGTCGCCTCCACCCAGGAATTCAGTCAAGAAGTAAATGTTGCTTTTGTCCTGGAACGTCTTGATATACTGCATGATGCAGGGAAAAAAACACTGGCTGTTGATTTCCTGAGTGAACATTTTCAAAGATTCATGAATTATTTATTAAGCTGTTTCATTCAACCTGCAATGTTGAGTTACAATAATTATTAAGCATCCTTTTCTATTAACTTAGATTTTAATTCGACACTTTTTTCCAATAATTACCTTCTCCACCTGCAATGATTTTTGCTGCTTCAGCTTCACTGCCGTCTGCTTGTCTATGCACTTCAGGGCGTACTGCTTCGTCTCATCGGTCTGGTGGCAACAGAGTTTCACGACTCCGAATGTCCCCTTGCCAACGATATACAGAGGCTTCAGCTGCTTCAACGTGATCTGAGTAGTTAAAAAGTAGTTTTTTTCATCTCTACATCAATCTGTAAATTACTAAATCAATGGACAGTTCTATGGACAATTTAATTATATCAAGTAGTCTGTAGAATTATTTAGTTAACGTCGTTGTCCTGCAGCTTCATTCTCGTTTCCAGCACTTTTCGGAAGTTACCCACAATCTGTAGGAACGCCTGCGCATCAAGCCGCAGACACGTGCACCCGTCTTCCAATGCCCGGCAGCTCGCAGACCGCGACTCGTTCAGGAGCAGTCTTTTCAGTAATAACGATATTCAATCAAAGTGTAATATTGAAAGTGTAATAGTGTAATGCGATGGCGACGCGTGAGATCATGTAGAGTGGAGTGCATATTATATTATCTTGAACACATTAATAATAAATAATTCGTTTTCAGTATTTTCTTGATACACATTGTGGGTAATATTATTAAATATTACGGTGTGCTATTTATTTATTATAGTATTAAATAATAAAAATTAATTATCACTTAAATAAAATTAAATAATAATTTGGAAAAATTATTAATATATATAGACTCGCAGTTCAATATTATTATAATACCCCCTCTCCCCCAGGTAATCGTTGACCGCCAGGTTTCTCAGCGTCTTCTCGGGTCCGTCTTTTTCGAACACTTTGGTGACTGCGATGGTACCCTTAATGATAAGGTAGAACGAGTCGGACGGATCTCCCTGCTTGAAGACGTACTCGTTAGCGCCATACTTCTTTTTCTCTAACCGCATGACGACTTCGTCCACCTGTTGATCTTTCATCGATTTGAAGAGGAAAATCTCGCGAAGCACCTTCTTGATGTTGTTGCGCTCAACCAGGTCTGCGATGCAGTTATGCCGATCTCCCAGAAGCACTTTACGGACCTTCTTCATGGAGGCCTGCTGTATCACCTGGGGTGTTCATTGAAGCAAGTGAAGCAAATTCACATCATCGTTGATAGAAGCAAGTTTAGTGAGCTGCTCTAGAGACGCAATGTGACACTGCGTGCCACAAACAACGGATTACAATCAATATTGATTTCAAAGTGCGCTTAATGAATACTAGCAAAGTGACTAAATTCTCACTTTAATATATTGAGCAGACTCTTCTCTCGTGTCTCTCGCGCACCGCGTTGGCTTTCATTCTTTAACAACTATTAATAGGCTTTCTTGTAAATTCTAATCACCACATTGACAAAAATTAATCAGTCATTAAATAATTTGACAAAATCATATTATTAATCAAATTCATTAAAATAATAATATCAAATTCATCAAATAATCAATTACCACATTCTCGCTGGCTGCGAGTATTTTGTAGCTCATTAGCACGTTATCGTCGATGCCTTCCGCCCCGTGGCAATCCCCGGAGCCGAGCTCCATGAGCACCTTGCTCTGTTTGGGATCGCACACGTTCGCATGCCCCTGGATGACCACGACTAGCTGCGGCTGGGTCCAGTCGGTAATCTGAGTGCCCTCGCCCTCGAACATCTGCATAATAATAATTATTATTATTCTCAAATATTATTCTCAAATTTTATTCACCAAAAGTTAAATGTTCTTTCGAAAGCGAAGTAAAGTATTACAACTTCTTCTAAAAACACCTTTTCCTGAAAACATGCGAGCAGTTCGTCCGACTGTACTTTCGTTAGCTGACTGAAAAATGGCGTTTTGCCCAAGGCTCCTGTGAGCACCGCTTTCTTGAGCACTATTTCCACGCCTCCTCCGTACAGCCGTTCGATTTGGCTGCGACCGAAGCTCAGAAGAGTTACCTATTTTTAAATTCATAGATTTAGAATGCTAGTACTCAAATATTGAATTATCATATCATATGACAAATTGCATTTAAACGAGTCTTAAATTCAAACCATAATTCAAATTATAACTCATAATTTATATATAGCTACTTTATCCGGCGCCTTAGCCGATGTGATTTGCGCGTCTCCGTATAAACTTCCCAAGAACTCGTGTTCTCGCGCAGTGTGGTAGTTCTTCTTGTCGTCTCTGCACATCACTTTGCCGACCATTACGATGAACCTATAAATTATCAAAATCAAGGAAGTGTTTAATCTGTAAATTGCGACCAATTTTTGTAGACTCCTATTGAGAAGTCCATCATTATTGATATTAAAATAATTAATATATTAAGAAAAAACTCTACATCCACTCGCTGACTTCTCCCTCTCTGAGAATCGTATCTCCTGGATTGTACTCCTGAATTGTGCAGTGTTGCGCGAGCTCGAACTGCTCATCGTGCGCAAGCCTGCCGAAATGGGGGCTTCCCGCCAGGAAGTGCACGATTCTCTTGTGGTTCTTCTTGTTCAGCGATCTAAGCGTGGCGCCCACCGTCTGCGCGTCCAGAAACCACAGAATAGCAGCTCCCGAGGCCGACCCGCCCTCCTGCTGAGGTGCCTCGCACACTACGCTCGCTGTTCGGTTCACATTGTAGATAATAGACAACTCCCCGAACACGGCCCCGCGCTTCACGCTCTTCACAAACCGATTGTCAATGTAGACGCCGAACGAGCCGCTGCCGATAATGTACAGACGGTCGCCAACGTCGCCTTGCTTGAACACCACTTCCTGGGGAATTGCGAATATTATTTGGAGAATATTTGGGATTCAAGAATGGGGTACAAGTCGGACCGCGAACGTCGCTTTGCCTCCTGAACACAATTGAACTTCACTTCCTGGGGAATCGAAGATGAATAATAATTTAATTTGGGATTTTTGAATAAGCCTAAGGCTATATTTAAAGGAAAAAGTAACCTGCGGCCCGACTGTTTGCCTCTTCATCTTTCCGATGATCAAATCCTGGTCCTCCTTATCGAGGCCTGAGAATAGAAAATGCCTCTGTAGGCCTTTTACAAGCAGCTTCTTGTCCTCCTTGGTCATCTGCTGCTCCTCCTGGATGAATTTAATTCAAGATTTCAATGGTTCAATCAATTATTTACTTCAAGATTTAATTAAAAAAGTAATTTACTACCTCGGGTTGTTCATCGGCATCTGCCATGGAGCTGGCATCGTCCGCGAACCATCCCTGGACTTTGCGTCCAGGGCGTGCCTTACGCGCGGGGCCATTGGCACCGCTCGCCGCTGCGGGTGCTGGTAGAATAGGAAACCAAAGAGAAAGTATTGATAGAATATTATAAACCAACCATTTTGGAATTGTTGGAATGACTGAATGTCTAGATAATTTAAAGTGTCTTGAGCGGTGAATGACTGAATGTCAAGGACTCATAAGAGTATAAGTATACCGTCACTCATATTGCTTGTTGACCCCGTCTTAACTCCGCTCCCTGGTGATCCCTCACTACTATGCTTGTCGTTTGCCGGTGGTATAGGTGATGATCTGCGAGGAAGATTCAATATTGAATTGATTGTTCAATTGATGAGAGACCTTTGGGGTTCATTTTTTGATATACTGAAGGTGTATGAGATTTGAGATGAATCATATCAATTTGAAATATAGAATTTATCAAACGATATTAATTAATCCTTTACTAGTAAAATTCAACAATTTATAATCAAGAATTGTGACTCTCGAGTGAAGCGAGACTGACTCAATGCGCATACCCGACGCTTCCGGGGACCCGAAAACGGCCTCTTTTGGGGGGCCGATACCGAGGGAATCTTGCTATTTGACACATACGCAAAAGGGGGTGCGTTTCCGAGGGGGTGATAGCTGGGCAAATCGCGCCCTGCCTCGCGATAACTGTTTTTTCTTTTGTGAGAAGGGAAAGAAATCACCAGTTTGGTGAGCATCTGATATTTTTTTGGCGCGCTCTTTGGTCGCCCGTGTCCCCCGTGATTTCATTTTTTGCGCTGACTTTGAAAGAAATCACCAATTTGGTGAGCATGTCATATGTTCTTGGCGCGTTCTTTGGGCGCCCGTGTCGCCCATTTTTCGCAAAAAAAAAAAATAATGCGAATCCTCATCTGGCACGCCGCGGACCTCCTTCACGAACGCGTGCGAATGGGTCGCTAGCAACTCGCTTTATATTATTTGTTTTCAAAAAAAAAAAACTTTTTCTTCGGACGACCATGTTTTAATAAAACACAAAACATGTGATCAAACTTTTCCTTCCCTAAACATTTCATACATTTTTTCAACAAGAAATGAAAATTTTGAACAGAATTGGGAGATAATTGAGTTTCATAACAAAGATTTTGAAAATAAAGTATTATTTCAAACATAGTTTTCAGACGAAAAACATAAATAAATGATCAAACGTGTTATTTCGTGTCTAAATATGTGTAAAAAATGTTAAAGAACGGTGAAATTTTTCCTAATTTTTATGTAATTTTCTTTATGAAAGTCCCGTGATTATACCCTGGTGACCTTCGATGACCCGAAGATGATGCAAACCACACCATTGACGCCGTGTCTCACAGTGTTTTCGAGACCATTTTGGTCGCCCGTGTCCCTCGTGATGTCGTTTTTCGCAAAAAACAAAAAATGTAAAAAACAGACACATCACACCATTGATGAGGGGGCGGAGCCCCGTCTCGCAGAAACGAACAGAGACACAATTCTTATTCCCTCCCGTAGAGAGGAGGGAGGGGGTAATACAGATGAACAACTTCGTGCACAATGTTTCCCCCATAATACGATAATAATTAATCAAGAACTGTGACTCTCGAGTGACGCGAGAGCGGCGCAATGCGAATACCGGACGCTTCCGGGGAACCGAAAACGGCCCCTTTTGGGGGCCGATACCGAGGGGATTCTGCTATTTTCGACATACGCAAAAAGGGGGTGCGCTTCGCGCAAATCGCCGATACCGAGGGCGTCATATTTTTTTTTGAGGGCATGTTCATCGCGTGTCACTAGTGTGTTTTCGGTTTTCGTGTAAAATGTGAAAAATGCAAATCACACCATTGGCGCGCCGCGAACCTCCTTCACGCGCACGTGCGAATGGGTCGCTCCCAGAGCGCGCTAGTGGGTGGTTTTCGGTTCGAGAGGTGAAACGACCTTCCGTTATTTGTTTTTCAAAAAAGTAACTTTTTCTTCGGACGATCATATTTTGATAAAACACAAAACATTTGATCAAACTTTTCCTTCCCTAGACATTTCATACATATTTCCGACAAGAAAATGGAATTTTGAACAGATTTTGGAGATAATTACGTTTCATGACAATGATTTTCAAAATAAAGTAGTATTCTAAACATGGTTTTCAAAATAAAAATGTAAATAAATGATCAAACGTGAGCTTTCGTGTCTAAATACGTGTGTAAAGTGTTCAGAAACTGTGAAATTTATCCAGTTTTTTTACTTATTTTCTTTATGAAAGTCCCGTGACGATAACCCGGGGATCTTCTGATAACACGAAGTCCTATGTCCAGAGATGAACTGAATTTTTGTGCAGAAACGCCTCTGGGAATGAACAAATGCGGACTCGTGGAACTCGACAAAAAGACATTTTCTGGTCAATATATGTCAAGACATGGTCTGCAATGATATTGACAAACACCCCCGATAAAAAAGGGGATCTAGTGGAATCCGAAAACGATATTTTCGAGAAGTTTGCAAGTGCAAAATGTTGTTCCATCACCAACAACGCAGAATTTTGCGAAGAACAGATCAAAAAATTAAAATAAATCGCAGATTTACGAACAGAATCAGAATTCTTGTGCCCTCCCGTAGGGAGGGCGGTTCTTAATATTACTATTAAATTTAACAATTTATTACAGATGAACAGCTTCGTGTACAACGTTTCCCCCATGATGTTTATGCACTGGAGATTTGCTCTTGGAACTCATGCACCCTCCCATCAGCAACAATAGACTGAATTGAGTGAGTCAACTCGGACTCAGACTGTGACTGACTATCAATTGAAGCGGTATGAGTCGTGAACGAATCTGAAGAGTCGTGAGGAAGATTGCAGTTTTTGAATTTAGGGACGAACATACTCACCCGAGATTCGTGGAGTAGTTTAATAATTTAGCCCCTTTGAAATTTTTGATATTAATTTTTAACCAATCTAGACCAGATGTGGGTTTCATGTATATGGAGTGCGTTAATTGATGGCAAGGCCGCGCGGCCAGTAGTAGTAGTAATAGATCGTAGAATCACCGATACATTAAAGAGAATGTCGATTTAACGAGGGTTTTATATTTCCAACGCCTACTCAGAAGTATTAGTAGTGTCTTGTCTGATGTAATAACTAAATTATGTATGATGTGATATTACTAGCCCTGAAGAAGGATGTTTACTGCAATAATAATGTTAATAATATGTGTTTTTCAACGGAATCTTGAGACGCTCCAACACACTTTCTACTTACTATTAATAGTCATTGAAACACAACACAAAATCAAACAATCAATTATTATAACTAGCGATCACAAAAAACACTCCAAGTTTACTCAATGATATTCGTTCTATTGAGTGTTTCATTGGAGTCTCTCTCTCCCCCCTTGACTACATCCTCAGGGGGCTTTCGTTGACCCTCAACCCAGTACTACTAAACTATTCTAATAAATTATTCAGCCTGGATGGTGAAATATTTTTAAGCATTAGGAGTTACATGAGTTCGATGCTGCCACTAATTTTCTGTAGATTCTTATTCTTTTTCCTTAACATGGAAAATTTCTCGATTACATGTGAATCTAAAATTTTGCTTCAACTGTCTCGAGAGAATTGCATGTGCAATTGCGTTTATTCACGTGTTCACGTGTGATTTGAAGTTTTTCTGGCGAATCGGTTGTCAGTTTGCGTGAATCTGATGGCATTGATTGTTCTACTATTCGGATTTCGATTTCACATCAACAATTTAAGTATTTTCGTTTCTTAATATTATTAAACAACAATTAGTATTAGACTCAAATTCAACAGTACTGGACTCAAATTCGAGACAAGTTTCTGAATGTCATGGACCTGATCGACAATTCGTAATACAAGTTACAAGTTAAGTGCCGGTTTGCACTTGCACCGACACGTCAGGTGCTGAATATGTGTTCGGGCATACGGCCTTTACTAATGTCCTGACTGGAAAATTTCAAAGACTCTGCGCAAGAAGACTCCCACTTGTGACTTCTTACATATGTCCAGATGTTCGAAAGTGTCTAATGGTCGTTCGTTGGAATATTCGACATGTGCCATGTACATCAATTCGACATGTGCCAAATTGGATGAGACCCGATCCACCGTAAATCGATTTCCTTCGTTTCAACTTACTTTCAAATTACTAATAAGCTTCTCAGTTAGTTTTCTTCGCCGAAATTCATCCGGACCGGCTTTCCTGAATTTTACTGCCAAACTATGCTATGATTTACATTTAGGGACGTCGACAATACATCCTGCCTTTCCTTATTGTAACTTTAAGACGATCCACCAATAAACATTGACGAAGACCATAGTAATACTAATACATTTTTTATCCTTATGTCTTCAACAAAAACAGTGAAACACAACTGGTTCGCAACAGACACTCTGAAGTTAAAATTTCAGATGCTACTTCAAGATTCATGGTTCATTAACGGAGTCTAAATAGAGAGCATGGGGTGCTATTATTATTATCATTATTATTATTATTATTGCTATTATATATCCGTTACGAAATCTAATCAATTTCTGTTTCTTCAGTCAAACCTGGTGAATCCAATTTTCTGTTTCTTAAGCAAATCCCGTTCCTTCTCGGCCTGCTCGGTCTCGCGCTGCTTTCGTCGACTCGCGGTCGTGTACGTATCTCTGCACAGATAAAACGTCTCCGGAAACAACTTCTTGGACGTCGACATCCTTGCGCGCTGCCGCAGCAGGCTGAAAGGCGTGTATCCCTCGGATTTGCCAAACAGCTTCTGCACGTCCCTTTCTCTTTTAATCTTCCCCGGGTTGTTCGCGTGTGCGAGACTGGGGAACTTTTCTCGTGCCTTTTTAGTCTTCTGGTACATCTTCACTACGTCGGTGGTATTAGTATCTCTCTCTTTCCTTTTCCGCAGGGTCTGAAAAGATTCGCCCAGAGGGCCGTCTCCGCGCAGGCGGCTGTTGAACCACTGCAGCTGGTTGTAGGCCACATTTCGAGGGGATTTGCTTCGCACTTTGTTTGAAAGCCGGTCCAGCCTGTGCACTTTGCGGTGGAAGCCGTCCAGATAGTCGGGGGAGCCGTGGTGGCTGAGCGGACGACGAATGTCCCTCGGACTGCCGTACCTGCTGTAATGCTCTCTCGTATCTTGCCAGTGCCTGTGCCGATCCAAGAAGACGTCGATATCCAAGTTTGTATCCCTGTTGGGCTCAGGTGACGAAGAATTGCTACGATGATGATGAGAGTGGTCGCCGAACATATCAAGATCCTGCGTGGCCAGCGCGCGTTCCGTGCTCGGGTTCCAGTGCTTGCTTTTGGAGTTCGCGCCTCCCCCGAGCTGGTCCGTGATCGAGCTGCCGTAAACATGTGCAATGCTGCGCAAATCGTCCTGCCTGCTGCTGTGCTGGTGCGGGTGATTATCATTCATCACGGAAGTTTTGTCGGCAACAGCGGGCGACAACGAAACGTCCGGCGACAACGAAAACGTTACGCTCCGCGCGCCGCGCCGGGGGGAAAACGAAAAGTTTCGGTTCACACGCTTTGGAGAGTACGCGCTTCGTGGGGAGGAAGCGTTAGCTCTCCTTCTCCCCAAAGGAGTGTTGGGCTCCTGCAGGCTGTGCGTGCTCATGTGAGGACCCTGTGCCCCGCTCGCGAGTCGCGGCGAGTAGAAGGCGTGCTTCTCGTCTGCGTCAAGGCTAGTCCGCTGCGACCTCAGGTATTCGAGCGCATCACTCCTATTCTGAGCACCCGTCTGATCGCCCGCACAGGAGCTTCCTGGCCCAGTGGATTTCCCCATCATTTGTCCCCGCCTTTGCTTCTCCCTTTCTCTACTTCTACTCAGACCCTTCTCCCTGCGCTTGCGCTCCGCATGCTCCCGCTGCACAGCCGCGATTTCATTAATTCGACGCTGCCTCCCCCGCGGCGACAAGTCGTCGAGGCGGAGATCGTCTGGGTTCGGGCCGCGCGGGTTCAGGCGCGATCCCGAAAGTGGAAGGTTCTTCGACGTCGCCACGCCCAGCCCAGTAGTGGTCATGCGGCTCATGTTTCCCTTGGTTCTCGTGAGACTCGTGTTCAGCCGCCGGTTCTCCTCGTAGGCCGTCGCCAGCCGTTTGTGCTCCGCCATGCGCCGCTCGCTTGAGCTCGAGTCTCTGGCCAACTCCAGGCGCAGACGGTTCAAGTTGCTTTTTTCTCGATCCAGATACAACTCGCTAGCATTTCGAGGAGTTATTATTAGAGAAGGTCCTCCGTTAGCATTTACGACGTCGTTGCTTGACACCATCTCGCGACGACCTTCGCTAGTTGTAGTTCCTATTGGTGACTGCAGATTGGTGAGGATGGTCGAGTTCTCGACGCGCGTGGGCGCGCCTGAGGCAACCGTGTTTATCCTTGAGCCCAGCGTCGTTTCACAGCCGGGTGGCGAAGCTCGCGATCGCAGCACGTTGCTTGAGTGTTGGTGATGATGCTCCGGAGACTGCGGTTGTGGAGCGGCCCCAACGTATCTCCCCGGAAAGGGCGACTGCTCGCCCCGCGCAAAACCTCCACGAACAGTCGTGTTTTCTATTACTACAGTCGTGTTCATGCCCGATTCCGGCGCCTGTGATTGCTCGTGGAGGACGTTACTTTTACCCCGAACCCCTTCGGCCGCACTGGAGCCACCGTCGGGGTTGCTGTTGTTACTATTGCCCGCATCCTCCATAACGATGTCTCCGCGATTGCTTGCGTCAGATTCCAACTGCGGCTCCAGAGAAATATGCTGGCCATTCAACATTTGGTGTCGTCGCTGGGCACTACTTTGCGTGCTCTCTGCGGCTCTTTCGCAAGTAATATTGTCGACCCGACCCTGGGCACTGCTTTGCGTATTCTCTCCGGCTCCGCCTCTTGCGAAAATATTGTCGACCCGACCTTCCACAGATCGGGCAGATTCCAGAAGACCATCTTCGAGAGGTAATTGTTCGCCGGAGGGCGGGAGATCCTCGGCGGTCAATCCGGTGTCGTCCAACTTGGAGTTGAAATCCCGCTGATCCGCACTGCCGAGGGAGCGCGTGCGAACCGCAGGACTGTTGCCTATAGCCAATAGTATACGTACGTATATGGAATTGAGCTTCATATTTGAATTCTCATTTGAAGTGTCAAATTCTAAAACCTTCCCCGTTGTCTAGCGCAAATTCGTGCAACTTTATCTTGTCCTCCCAGTAGTCCAGATAGGGCGTCGATTTTGAACGCGAGTAACGGTCCGCAAGACCGGAACTAAAATGAAACAAAAAATGTTCATTCAATATAGTAACTAGAGAAAATTGTTCCCTGCCATCTTTCAGGTCATTTGAGTTGTTATAATATTAGAGAAAATTGTTCCCTGCCTTCTTTCAGGTCATTTGAGTTGTTATATTTTATTGAAGTTACTGTAACTTAATAGTAATTCAAATTAATACACGCCCCTCTCGCCTAGCAGTATATCGGTTTCCTCCTGCGAAAAACCCTCCTTCCGCATCAACCGACGACGTCCGGATCGTGGGGACCAACCGTAATAACCCACGCTAACAACCGAGGGAACAAGAGATGCAATACAACAAATTCAAACCATTTGAATGACAGGATTTTATGCATTAATCTCTCACTGAAACATGAATATTACCTGAGCCCGTTGTGCCTGCCGTCAGCGGATTGCGTTGATCGCATAGATCGCACGGATTCCTTGGACCCGGCCCGACTCCTAGGCCCCGACTTCGCTCTGAGTCTGGACCTCGCGGCCGTGCCTAGGTCTATCGCACTCCTATTCAGCCTCGCATCGTTTTGTCTCCTGCCGTTAATTTCCTTTAATTTCCACCGGCCCACGAGGTAATCCTCCTCGGAAAACCTCGAGTTATTTTGCTGTCGAGACAACTTCGCCTTGATGCTGTTCCGAAGCTGTTGCTGCCGCAGATTGCGTGCGTAGGCGTGGCCCTTGCGTGAGGGCGACAAGCCCAGCGGTCGTCCTCGATCCCGTCCTGGATCCTGGAAATGGCTAATTCTCGAGCCCGGTTTGAAAACCATGCTGCTCGACGGCTTTTTGGTACTTTTGCTACTACTCGAGGGTCCTGCTCCACTGGCGTTACCTGATAAATTTCCAAGCCCCAGTTTCATCGGGGGCTTGCGTACGTTTTTAGCCCTGGGCCCCGTCAATGCATCAGGTTTCGGAGCCCCCGGCAACGCTCTGGAGCCTACGCTCAGCCGCGATACGCCGTACCGGTCTGCCGTACCGGAAAATGGGTCCATTTTTCGTGCCGCAAATCCCGAAGCCGCGGCTCTTAGAGACGAAGAGAAAGCGTTCGATGTGGCATTCATTCGGGTCGTCGTGCCACTAGATTTGTGATGATTAGATTGCACCCCCCTTCTATCAATATTGTCGGTGAGCGCGAAGACGCGGTTTATCGCTGCATCAATGTCCGCGGTGTTGCTCAATGCTGCCCGGTGCTGCGCTTCCGGGATTTCATCTTCAGAGCGATGCCAGTAGTCACCGTCGGACCTCACATGTATACAATGTTGAAGCAAATTTATTATTTAATAAATACCTCGGGCGCGAAGGGGAAACCGCCCGAAAAGACCGCGCGAAACGCAGTGTTATCAAAAGTGAGATCGTCCAAATAAAGTGGGACTTAAAACGCTCGTGCCCTCCTGAAGTTGAGGGGGTCGAGCCGGGTCGGGTCGGGTCGGATCGGGTCGGTCGCCGTTTGCACTTCTGAACGAACATCACTTTTGATAACACCGCGCTTCGCGCGGTAATTAATTTCATTTAAAATATTGATTTTTTTTAAATGTCACTACATTTCTTAGCTCATTGATGCATCAATAGTTGAATCATTATCTAAAACGTAGAAGATAAACAGATTAAATAAATCACTACCACTTGACGCCCACCACCGCGTCTCCCTGAAAATCGCATTTCGCGATTCGATACTCTTCGTCCTCGACAACGATCGTTCCTCGTTCCGTGAAAGTAGTGGCCGGCGCTGACTCGCCATTAGCAGCCAAATTCGCCCTTGAGGATGTGAATTTGATCCATTTGAAGTTTTGGAGGCTCAGCCATTTGATCTACTTAACGTACTACTCGACATTATTTTGCATATTATATTTTTAATTTTCATATATAAAATAAAATTTAAAGATCTATTTAATAAATGTCACTGTACCAAATGATTCCTATTATGACCTCGACCACCAAGCCTGATTCCGTGTGCCTATTAATAAACAATTCACTGTACCAAATGACGTTATCCCCTATGACCTCGACCACGAGGCCAGAGTCCGTGCGCCAGTGACCGGTGAGATCCGGGCGAATCCCGTGCTCAGCAAGCGGGCTACTGGCTTGGCTGCGCCCCTTCTTTGCCGCAGAATCCGGACTCACGATCGCCTGTAGCGCCTCGCGAACCGAATTGTCTATTAATTTGAAAGGGAAGTCAATATTATATTTGAATCATTGACGTTAATTAAGAAGTGCTCCTCTCTCTGTTTAATATTAATGACATTAATTCAATGACAATGTTTTCGTTCATGTCAGAATCGTTCAGTGCGCACTGCAAATAGAATTATGAAATACATCAACATTGATCAAACAGTTTGAAAGTACGACTAATATTGTTGAATGTCAATTATTTCAACAATGAATTACTCTTTAGAAACCCGCCGCCGCGTCCTTCCTTGGCCTCTTTTCTTTCGGCTTCCACGGAGTCCCTTTTCCTTTCTAGGTCCCCGTGCAGCGTGCGTTCGATTTCACCGACTATATCTTGCGGAGGCTCGTACGCCATGATGTAAGACTTCGGCACCCGCGCCAGATCTTCCGCTGTGTACTCGCTCGGCGAGCGGATCGGCTCAAAATCGTCCTTTCTACTCGTATTTGTTTCGTCATTGTTGTTTTTGTTTCTGTGAAAATCTGCAGAAGCAGGCCCCCTGGGCGACAGAAAACTTACTTCCTCCCTCCCTGCCAGAATGTCCCGATTTCGCCGAGCAGAGTTCGGCATCAAGTCATTTGTGTAATATGCAGAAGTAGCCCCCCTGGACGAAAGAAAACTTACTTCCTCCCTCCCTGCCAGAATGTCCTGATTTCGCCAAGCAGAGTTCGGCATTTCGGAAATGTAATAACTGGTGTTCAGATCCGCGGCGTGGCCACTGTCAAGTCCTCTGCTACTTTTACTTTCCACAGCTGATTTTTGGGCATGTACGATTTTGATGCGCGGAGGCGCAGCCGACGCTGCTGTTGGAAAAATTTCTCCCTTGGGCCCAGCTTCGGATGCCGCGGTTTTGGTTCCGGGAGAGTCCTTCCAACTGAACGCCTGGCTGGTCCAGTCCACGGGACTGCTGAGAGACGGTCCAACGGACGGTGCAGACGGCGAGGCCATATCCTCGGCTTTTTGTACTTTTGAATCAGGTTCAGACTCAGTTTTTTTTACCGTAAGTTTGACGCCTGCACTTTGGCCCTTCGACATGTCTGACACAACTTCATCTGCCGTCGTTTTCGGGTTTCGCTGCGTCCCCGCAATATGACCAGACCCGGACGCCGCAATATCAACGACACCCGCCTCAATATTTGTACCCCCGTCTCCGAGGCCGCCATTTATCAGCTCTTCATCAGAAAATGTTAATGCCTCCACCTTAGAAGGGTCTAGGTGCTGCGGCCGGGTGTCAATGTCCAACATTCTTTGCCGGTCTGGTCTCCCCGTCCGCCCCAGAACGCCATACTTTCCCTTGCGCATGATTGCATCCCACTGCATCCCGAAATCGGATTCAGAATCCGTTTTGCCAGCCGTGGTTAGCCCCGGGAAGAACACGTTGTTTGAAGAGGATCCGGTGATTGTGCCGGAAGACGTGACCTTCGACGATTTCGACGTCGAATTAGAAGCTGTTTGAAGAGGATCCGGGGATTGTGCCGAAAGACACGGGACGTGATCCGCCAGAATCTCGTCGCGAATCATCGATGCCACGCTGATCGGAGCGCTGATCGTGGCCACGTGCGTCGCACGTGCCGCCACACTCGTGCTCGTGCCGCTTGTTAATGTTGGACATTGCTGCGCCAGTCTGCTAGTGGCACTAGTGCTCTTAAACGCATCGCCGCCGCCATTGGAGACATCCAACAAGAGAGGATTACCAGACTGAGAGTAACTTGCAGTACGGCCGTAGTCTTCAATCTCCTGAAGCACTTTCTCGTACTCCATTGTTATGATAATAACCTCCCTCGATGTCAACCGATCAATCAAAACATTTTTCAAGAAACAAACTTTGACGATCAGATTTTAATCAATCACAACTTTTCCAATCAAACTTTTTCATCTCTAATCATTTCATACGTTTTATCGAGTAGAAAATTGGAATTACGAACAACATTTGGAGATAAACAAATATTGCCTCATGAGTGTCCAAATTTAACTATCTTTTCAGACAGACTAGTCTTTTCAAAACAAAAATTAACACAAGAAAATGGTCAAACTTACGTAACATTTTGCGGTCAAATTGTCAGAAAACGATTCAAAAGATCTGGAATCCATTGAATTTTTTTTACTTATTATGTGCATGAAATACGCCCTGCGAGAACCCGACCATTTTCCGATTCAACAAAATCAACAAATACGCCCTGATGTTTCCCCTCTTTATCGCGCTCATCCACTGCGCAATCGGACACCAATCCACGTAATAACCTCGCTTTTAATGAACGATAGATAAACGGATCGTCAAAACCACGCCATGGACTGATTTCAACACGCCATGGACTTTTGAACATGAAAGTCCAGTGCGATAAAAAATTCAAGGAGCGTGCTTTACGTAATTTCAGAGTCGATCAGCGTCGATGGATGTTCATTTTGAATGAGTCCATATGATCATATTGCCTTTTGATTTAAAAATTCAGGACAGATGCCAAATGCCTCAGATCCACATCATCAATCTGCAACGATTCATTTTGGAAAGAAGGAATTGTAATAAAGACCGTCTTTAGTCTGAAACTTCATTTCGACCATATCCATTAATTAGAGACTTTGACTACTCCGCCACCCGCAACAGACGATTACCATACCATACCGAGTGATACCATACTTCCAAACCACGCTGATAATGAGGTGACGCATGCTCACTACCAACAGACTAGGATTATAACCAAACCGTCCATTATACGGATCTCCGCACGGGAGGACGACTTGAATCCCCCTAGCGCAACCTAGTTGAACTTTAACATCAACTATTTGGGAACGATAACTCATTAGGGGTAGAAGATACCCCGAAAAAAAATACAAGGGTGGCACAAATACTATTAAAATTGGTTTAAGTCTTATAATAATATACTTAAACTTTAAGTATATTTAATTAGACTTAGACTAGTCATGTCAGAAGTCTGATCTAGGCCCCAGGGTCTAGGATATAGAATTCAATCTGGAAACTAGAACTCATGGAAGAACTACCAAAGTAAAAAAAAACAATTCAGATGTGACGCATTTTAATATTACATATTAACTGACCCCCGCCCCAAAGACGCGGATATGACTTCATTGACATTGGAAAACAATTCCCTTCAATTTGGTTGCATTTTCAAGAAAGCCGGGACTCCGTGAAAACCAACTGGCTCTCAACAAGAAACTGAAAACCGTATTTTTGACGCAAAACCACAGAATACCTGCAACATTTCTCCCACAAACTGAAGCACGATCGAGCAATCTTTTCTTGATCAAAAACATGTGGAAACTATTTTTGCGACTCATTTTTCCTTTGAGCGCCCAAGGTTCCCAGCCCCTGCGGAGATAAGAGAAACCAAAAGAGTCCCATGGCACCTGCCGTTGCCGCAGTGGACGTAAGAAGTAGCCGCGCAGCCAGAACAGTGTTGTCGCTGAACGCGCTGAACCCTTCGGCATATCTTTCTCCTTTGGGGATATCCACCACCACGTTCGAAATGGCATCAGAACCGCCACTCTTGTGGCCCTGGTTCTTCGTGCTGGCGGCTCTAGGTGGTTTAGCATGCTTGCTCACCTCTTCCAGATTAGATCCTATTATTGACGGTTCTCGGGGCTTGGTTCCTACTCCCGAGAGGGAATCTGAAGCAGACGGCGGGGCGTTGGAAGTGCTAGGAACAATAGCCTCTCGCGGCGTGCCGGGAGCGGCAGCGGCAAACGTTGCTGAACTGGCGGGACTCTTCTTTCCCTTCGCTCCAGCATCCTCTGTTTTCGGTGTTGCCGCAGCACCAGCATTCTCCTGAGTTTCCTCCTTCTCAAATGCATCCTCTGTTTTCGGTGTTGTCGCAGCACCAGCATTCTCCTGAGTTTCCTCCTTCTCAAATGCATCCTCTGTTTTCGGTGTTGTCGCAGCACCAGCATTCTCCTGAGTTTCCTCCTCTCCTTTCGCCTCCGCTTTTGCCCCGGCAAAAACTTTCGCTTTCGACTCACTTGGTGATGAATCCCTTTCGATTTTTGGCGATGAATCCTGACGGCCATGCTGGGATGAAGTTGCAGTTGTGGAATCTGTGGCAGGATCCGCCTTGCTTGAGCTTGGTGGAGTCGAGACTTGTTGTGAATTGGATGAGGCCGCCGTTGCGGCTGCTGAATTGGATGAGGCCTTCTCATCACCCGCACTCATTTTCTTTCTTCCTTCATCGCTCACACTCTCTGAGACCTTCTCGCTCATTTTCTTTCTTCCTGCATCGCTCACGCTCACTGAATTGGATGAGGCCTTCTCATCACCCGCATTCATGTTGTCTTTTTTCTCTTTTGCATCGCTCACGCTCTTTTTTTCATCAATAACAGTTGCCTCCTTCGCCCTCGTCGTCTTCATAGCTAGCTTTGTTGAATCGTCGAAGGAGCCCTTGCTGCGCTTTGGTGTTGAACCGTTAGAGCCACTCCTGCTTTTAAGAGGTTGATTATCAATTTCATTGACACTGCTACCACCGTCGGCTGGCACGTCCTTATTATTAACGCCACTCGTATTGCTGCCGCCTTCGATGCCGCCTTCGATAGTTTCATCGTTGCTCTTTCGGTCTCTCTCTCTTCGAGCATCATTCTTCTTGCTCTGGTCTGTCTTTTTTGCTAGCTTTTCAGCCTCCCCTTTCGCCTCGATAGTTGTTGCCGCTGGCTTTTCATCTTCCTGACTCTTGCCAGTTTTTTCTGCAGCCTTCTGATCCTCCCTCTTGCTCTGGTCACTCTTTTTCGAGGCCTGTTGT
>Ga0099798_10040_pt1 | contig 35954 bp, 38 predicted proteins | sample Uncmet_Sort29A_1_FD_89870 | JGI IMG/M metagenome (GOLD analysis project Ga0099798, IMG submission 89870) | Marine eukaryotic communities from CALCOFI LINE 67, Pacific Ocean - CN13ID_Sort29A_1 | ecosystem: Environmental > Aquatic > Marine > Oceanic | place: Pacific Ocean: Monterey Bay | collected...
AGGTGTGTAAATCATTGCTGTCGACACCTCATCACGAGACCATCTTTTACAAAAAAGACAACCAAAACACCACTCCGAATTGGTATACATTTACACAGGACGAGTTAGAAAGGGCGTGGCCGAAGAAAAAAGACCACACCATATCGGAATTGTGTAAATTACACGCGAATCAATGGGAGGATGCCCGTTATATTTCTTGGGATGATACCCATTGTTACATACACATAACAGGAAACAAACCACAGCTATCCTCGTTAAAGACTCCGTGGCAACAATCGTGGCAAACCGTCGAGGGTCCTGCAGCGATGCCAAATCCAAGCGCACAGTTGCATTCCAAAATCCAAATGGTATCAAACATCACAACAACTACGCCCGCACCAACAGGAGGGTATACAAACGCATCTATATTAGATACTTACACAGTGATGAATATCGATGATTGTAATCGTATGTGTATGACGAACAACAAGTGCGTGAGTGTAAAGTGGGAACAGGATGGAACCTGTTCTCTATATGATGGAGAAGTCAGCGATGCTCACTATACAAAGAAGTATGGTGATCAGACGTACACGGTTCCAAGTCATTGGTGGGATGCGACCTCAGTGTGGTTGGGAGAAACGGTATATTCAAATGAAGACGACTGGAAAAATAATTTATTAAATCCGGGTTTATCAGAGTTCCCGGTGGAGTGTGCTATATCGTATAACACTGGATCATTCTCAAATAACAATAATGTATATTTTATTCGAGAGAAACGAAAACAAAATAATGATTTGCCTATAGATTTTGATAATGATACTGTGTATCGTTGGGATGCGTTGATACCAGGAAACGGAGGAGAGCTCACAAACCCGGGTAGAGACGGGTTTCCCGATCTAGATAGCTGCAATGATGCTATACTTGAACCAAAATGGGACAGTACTTATTACCCCGATTTAGAGGAGCCATTATATAATAAGCATAGTACAAGTGCCCCACCTAGATGTCAATTATATGATCAACAGACAACGACACAAATCGGTGGTACTGTAACCGTCAATTCGAACTATTACATAAACACAAAACGTTATCCGCATAGTATTGGGAATTATCCTAATAACCAGTTGCAATATTATAATAATTCTCGAGATGATTGTATAAGAGATGAAAACAATCCAGATGAATGCAAATTGTTTACGGGCCCAGATTCAGATTCGAAAGCCGCATGTAACCAACATATTAATGATATCTTACAAGTCAAACCACGTGTGTATACAGATTTCAAGGCGGCCGTTAGGGCCGGGATCACTGATCTCGATTATTATGGAAATGATATAAATGGAGATGACACCACAGTTACAGACATAAATGAATGTGTGAATAAGTGTTTATATAATGCAGAATGTGACCGAATTGTGTATGTGCCTTCTAGTAAAAATTGTTTATTGAAAAAACATTCGGATGATCAAATCCCTTACGTGGCATTGGGCCGTCAAACCGTCAACGTACGCAAAGATTTTGATGGGAAACCTATATCCATTTTATATTCAAGCAATAACATCGATATGGCTAAATGGATCGATCACGAGTGTAGCATGGAGAAGAGCAAGGATTATTTACATTATTTCGATATACCTAGTTATACGACGGATCTATTGATGAATACGGCGGAGAATGTAGGTGGAAAATGTTATATTCAAGATCATAAGAAAGCCGTTGCTATTGAAAACCCTATTTCAGATATGGGATGTGGATGTGCCGTATGGAGTGATCGTGTACAAGATGGAGTTGATTATCAATTTAATGATATTGATACACCATCCGTATCAAACATAAATGAATGTGTGAATAAGTGTATAGAAAATAAAGATTGTGACCGAATTTCGTATGGACCGGAAAACAACAATTGTTGGTTGAAAAGCGACGGAGGTACTTCAAGCCCAACAGGCACCTCCGGGGATGGATATCGACAATCCGTCAACGTACGCAAAGATGACGTTGGGAATCCTCTATCCTTTACCGGTATGTATTGTGATTTGGGATATTGGTATGGACAAACTGGTACGGATGTGTTTGTGGATGCCGGGATCAGTTGTGATTATAATACAAATTGTCCTTATGTAGAAGAAATTTTAGGTAATCAAAACAATATAGATAGGTGCAACGCACTGACCCAAGAAGATTGTATAAATGATGGAAACGATACCTTTGCGGGTACGGGAGGTGCTACGTTTCGTCAATGTTATTGGGATGGAGATACAAACACTTGTCAACCCAACTGGAGTCACGAAGGATGTCAGATGGATTCAAGATGTTGTTTTAATGTAAATGCAACCGATGGACAAGTACAATGTGGTACACGATCCGGCCCCACACAACACGGAAGTCAATGTAACGCTGGTTGTCGTCTCGTAAAAAAAGGGGAGACCATCGGCGGTTATGAAAAGCCACAAGATCGATGTGTATCTGATGATAATGCTACACCGAATCCAACATCATATGATCTTGGTACCATATATAATAATAATAATAATAATTCTAGTATATGTATACCCGATACATTTAAAATTACAAATGAAAATATTCTTACAAATGATGTGTGGGGAAATACAAACGCAAGTGAAGGAGATCGTTGTTCTTATTTTACAAATTTGACAAAAGAAAGCATGAATTCATTATCACCAGATCAAAAAGAAACATATGGATACGCGGGAAAAGTAATCGATGGTAATAACGGAGACCAACATTGTTACATTCCTAGTTTTTTTAATTTCCCGAATATATACAACACGGATATATCAGAAGAAGGTGGGTTTCGTGAGGATCAATGCGATTTCTGGTCCAAATTGTATTCCAAGGATGTGTACAAAGATTATCCGAAGCAAAATGTACGGGAGATCTTAGATCCTACGATTAAAGATAATTTATGGGCTATTCGAAACATTTGTTACCTAAAAACTGAGCAGGGTGATAAGGATAAAATTAGGGATTCTGTGGAAGATTGTATGAAAAAAGTATTAAATACAAATAATTGGACAAATGACCACCAACCTATCATTAATGCCAATCACTGTACTAATTGGTGTATACCTGAACCCAAACAGAAACCCGACGACAGCGATGCTGCGTTAATAAGTGCGGGCTTAGATTTATACGATCCGTGTCCAGGCGGCGCTCGATGTTTATCGTGGGCAAACACAGATATACCGATAGATTGTGATTCTGGAACTACGTGTCCAAAACCAACTACAACTAATTTAGATCCGTATTCCTTGTATTGTCCAAATAATTGGATATTGTCAAATACGGATGGTGAATATATATGTACGTCTCTAGATCATCCTAATGGTGTTGCCGCCAATTTTAATATACACGATCCATCCAATACATTATCTACAATCGTTAAAGCTCAATTAGGTACAGATACATATACACCTATATTTGATTTGTCTGGAAATTCAAGTGTGAGTAAGGTTGGTAATAAAACAGACGTCACTGGTTATATAGTGGATAAATATATCAATGAACCACAAGATGTATTTACATCCACACGTAAATACATCGAAACAGATCCTGAAGCATTTAAAACGGATTTTAAAATTGCTTGTAATCACAAAATAAATACAAACATTGATCAAACTATTATAGATACGTGTAATACAAACAATCCGTCTTACGGAGATAAGCAACAAATCATAGTATTACCACACAAACCTGTAGCAGCGGCATGCAATCGTGCATATGGAGGAGATAACTTTGACTATGGAAACGCAGGTGATAATGAATATACTTGTTGTGTTCCTACAGATACAGAAAATGCGGTACGGAATAGTTGTATTAATCTATTTCCAGACTATTCTCCTAAGAACATAAAGGTAATTAATGAAGCACCGACGGCAGGGCTTTGTAATAATCAATTGGGTGGTGATTATTTGGACAATGAAAATACATATTTTCCAGATTGGACTTGTTGCATTGATCAAAGTCCGAAACAGGTGTGTCCACCTGAATTCCCTTATATATCTACGATCTACGATGATAGCAGTCAAACACATGAAGTATGTAGTCGTGTCCCTGCATATTGGAAAGTTAATATTGGCAATAAAATAGATGTTATCAATGTAAACACTTCTGAACATTTTAAGCAAATACACAGCACCACTACCAATTATATGGATTGTGCTAATAAATGTATAGAGTCGTATGGAGATGTGGTTGGTGGTAATGTACGATATAAGTGTTTAGGGTTTGATTATAATCTTAATAATTCTACGTGTCGTTTATTTGCACGCGATAACGACAACAGTGGCGGAGGTGAGGTTGGGCAAGATTTACCAAATGTATCGGAAAATAGTACAGTATCTGTACAAATTAGAAAAACAAAACCTATATTAGACTCTTGTAACTCTGATATCAACTGTTTAGATGGAGATAATATAAGACCTGTTTGGTATGATGATTCTAATGCGACTAATTACCAATCTGGTAATGTAATTACAGGTAAATCCCCACGGTCATATGATAATTGGGTCGAAAATGGGACAACAAATATGGACCTGGCCGTCAATGGGTTCACGTATATAGATAAGGTTATGTTTTACGAAGATAACAAACAAAATAATTTCTGTAAAACACCTGATCAAATCGATAATGTGTTTTTAAAAGATGTTCCCTTGTGTCAAACATACGACGATCATCCGTGCACCTCCTCTGATTGCGTGTGTACGTATACCGAACCGGTACAAGACCCTAGCAAGTGTCCAAATCTCACATCCGCCTTAAAGTATGGTATGCAAGACCATCAATCATATTTCGATCGAAGCCCAGATCAACTGCACAAGACCATAGAACAAAAAAAGAAATGTAAGAGTTTGTTGGAAAATAGTGGTACAGAACGTGATTGGCTACGTTCATATCCAGAAGGTGGTAATGGTATTCAAAACTTAACATATCTACAAATCATACCCGAAAAAAATAATCTTCGGGTGTATTCTACCGGGAAGAATAAATGGGGCGAGGATTGGTTTGTGCCATATCCGACACTACAAGATCCAACAGTGGAGGAAGATGAATGGAATACGTGGGCGAGTTATTGGGCATGGGGCAATGGTCTGTGTAAAGGGGGGTTGTATGATGCGAATCGTGCTGGTAGTGATGCCGCGGGCTGCCTGACGAGTCGTACGTGGGAGTATCCGGAAGGCGAATGTACCAGCGCGTTATCCAACGCGCCCGAAAAAAAAGAGTGTATCGCAAACACATTCAATTCAAAACGCGGAAGATTAATTCGTGCACATCCAGATGGATTAACCTGTAAAGATCTGATATACAAAAATAAAATCATACCTGGGGATAGTGGAACGGATGTTTCTAGAGCCACGGATATCGATAAACAATACTGGTATAACAATTGTGAGTGGCAATACATTCGCCCACCTGGGAGTGAGGGCGCCGGTGAGGACACAGATGTATGGTACCATCTCCCCGGTGTAATTGACGTATTCGGCCAGGGGCGGCCTAATGTATCTCCAGAGTCGCCCCTAGACAATGTAAATCATATCGATCAAAACCCCCTAACCTACGATTATAACATTGAACGAGCTCCAAGATGTGCAAGTTTTATCAGTGAAAACAGTGATTATGGGAAAACTCCGATTGAAAATAAACTGGAATGCGTGTTGGCGGCTCCAGATCCGATCCCTTGGAATAATGAGATTATATCTGAATGGGAAGCGAATCAATGTGGTACTATTCAAAATAATATTATACCAAAAGATACATCGATTGATCCAAATGCACAAGCACAGTGTAATGGAGATGAGAACACGTGTGAAGATTTAGAGTACTGCAAGTGGGCGCCAATTGAATCATATACATCATTACCATACTGTAATTCGGAATTAACAGACGCCCGTTCGGTATTACTACCCGGGATGGATCCCGAGTTCATAGCAAACCCTGACTTCGATTGGAATTTAATTTGGGGCGAAACCTGCAATGATGGGGTATGTACGAAATTCACCCCTCCCCCAAAATTGGATCAATTCGACATTCTTCGCTGGGAAGTCCCAGATGACTTAAAGGGAAATGGGGATAACGGGGTAAAAGTAACTGTGGGGGAGGATACGTACAGGTGCACTGGCCGCTTGGATGTGAGTAATGGCGAGGTTGTCTACACCGATCACGGATATGGCTATATTGAGGGGGACCCAGTGAGGGGATGTTTACCCGGCGCACCTGGCGGCATTACCGACATCCAAGCAGCAATCGGGCCGAATCGCGCCCAATATGGAGAACAACCTGCACAAAATGTTGAAAACATAACTTTTGATGCAAGTACCCCCGAAGAAGCTACAAGAGAAAACGTGTGGGTATCAAAGGATGATGCGTTGCTGGGGTATATGGGCACCCAAAACGATAAGCCTTGTTATACGACTGCGTTTTACGATTGCACAAAATGTGATCCACCCACACCGGCACCTACAACAACCCCGGCACCTACAACAACCCCGGCACCTACACATGTATGCACAGATATATGTGGAAGTATGAACAAAGTCAATTGTAATGCAAGTGATTACTGTGTTTGGTCTGATAATAATTGCACCCTAAAAACAAACAAAGAGATCTGGAAAACTGTTTTACATTTAGAACACCCCGAACAATTACCAGAAAGCACTGAAATACATAGGGAGGTCATTACCGACACGTGTCCAGAACATCAAAATTGTTCGTGTATGCCAAACCAAAATATACCGGTTTATACACCACCACCAAAGTTAGATAATACCAGCGGTGCCGATGACACCGGGCCCAACACAACAAGCGCTCCTACCACCACCCCCGCCGCCCCGACCCCCCCGACGTTCGGCCGATGCAACTACCAGACGGGTGAGTGTGAAGAGTGCGAGTATGGTTCCAATTGCACGAACACCATGGACTACTGCAAGCTCCTCGAGTACGAGTGCAGCTCCCCTAATCAAAATACCACCACAACAAGCGCTCCGGTCCAAGACGCCATCACAGACGCTGTAAATGATGGAGCAACAGGCTTGGTCGGTGACATTAACACTGGCGTCTCAGACCTAGGGACTGGCGTAACAGGCTTGGTCGGTGACGTCGGGTCTGGCATCTCTGCTGCGCAGGATTATGACCTTACTGGCGCTGTTCAGGACGGGGTAGATGATGGCGTCACCGCCATCCAGGACGGGGTAGAGGATGGCGTCACCGCCATCCAGGACGGGTTCCGCTCGTTGTGGGGAAGTTTGTTTTAACAAATACAATAAAATTTATAATGGTTATTATAAATTTTTATAAACAATACTTCATAAAATTAAATGTTCTTTATTAATAAAGAATGAGTTATCATAAATTATTAAAAAAAAGAGATAAATTCAACCATAACCCCTGATCAGATGAAGGTCATTCAAACAGTACCTACGGTAGGTGAATGTACTGCTCAATTGGGAGGTAATTATCTTGATAATGGTAATCCAGATTGGACTTGCTGTGTTCCAACTACGCTTGGTTAGATAAAAATCTTAATACACTATATTAACAAATAAATTACAATTATATTTATATTCACAAATATAATTAAACACCACGAACTTTTTGTTTACCTTCATACCGTAAATCACTTATAATCCAATCCTTTTTAACGTGATCATATAATTTACCATCTTTCCGTTCGGTGTCATTACAAGGATTTCCTACTCCTTTTTTAGGTTGACTCTGTAATTTAGTTCTCATTTTATTTACAGTATTATATGTATCGTTATCTTTCCAATCATTCTCCTTTCCACTTTCAATAAACGATGGTGGTAATGTAAGTTGTAATCTTTCCATTTGTCTTTGTAATATGATTTGAGGTACATTATCATGTTCTGTTCTTGCTTTTAGATTTGCATCAATCATAATGATTCGTTTATAATTTATATATTCCTCATTTATTTTCCAGGGTTGAATAATTATTTTATCTTGATCTAATCTACCAAGGTCTGATGCATCGGATGCTGTTTTTATACAAATAATTAATAATTTGTTATCCACATCCACAGCAGCACAATGTTCCTTAGGTTTATTTCTACCAATAAATACATTATCTATTTTGTGTAATGTAAATTTGTCTTTCTTTGCTAAAATACAACAATTCTGATTACACACACTACTCCAATCACCTTCACATATTTGATCTACACTTTGAATTTCTTGGATTCCGATAATATCTATATCTTTTAACATCTTAGATATGGAATCTTTAATATTTACATTGTTTTTCTTTGTGTTTAACTCTTCTACAAATGTATTATATCTCTCATATATTTTATTTTCATCTTCACCTTCTCTTTCTTTCCATATGTCTATTATTTCATCAAATATAGCACGATCATAACTTTCTTGTAATAATGCATTAATAAAATATATATCATTTTTTTCTTCGTCTGAATAAGAGTTGTCCAGATCAGCGTCCGTACCTTCTAATGCAAATGAAATATCGTGTGTACCATTTTTTGAATATGTTATATTTAATTTTAATATAGGTTGGTAGTCTGGTCGGCAGTTGCCAAATTTTTTATGTGTATCATAATCTTTATACATATACTTTGGTTGTTTACCTTCAAAAGGTATGCGTGATTTTTTAATCCATCTTTCTGTTTTACCTAAAAATTTTAAAATACTATCTCTATTCCATAATGTATCTAATGGTAATTGATATTTATAATATTTTATAAAGTAATCAATTTGGTTTTGTTGAATGGTATTCCAATTTTCATATAATGTTTTATTTAATAGAAAAAATTTATTGTTATCTTCATCATTTAATTCATTTAAATAAGGTGTCCAATACTCAATCGCAGGTGGCGGATCACCTCCTGCTAATCCTACATTTAATGTAGCTGTTAATATCTCTTCCCCATTTAATAAAAGTTTTTGAACAACCATTTTATGATCAAATGGATGTGTAGGGCTTGGATGTAATTGATTTATAAACTCAGGGCAATTTGTGATAGACACATTTTTTACCTTAGATGAAACAGTGGTTCGTATAAGTTTATTTTCCCACTCTTTCAGTGATTGTAACATCTGTTTGGATAAAGATATATTTTCAAAATTCTGAAGAAAACCCTGTATATCAATTTCGGTTTGTTTTGTAATCTGATTAAATTGATAAGCCCGTAATGCTTTTTCATATTTGCTTCGACTACGATTCCATCGTCTGAAATTTCTACGTATACTCATTTATATTACATAAATAAAATAAAAATAGGAATTATATAAATAATAGTTAACAAAATAAAGAAATCATAAAAAGGGGCCGTGTCTGTTTTAATATGTGGGATTTTATCACGATCAATCTCAAACATTAATGATATATAATCAACGGCAAGTGTAAATGAATGGAATCGACACGTAAATATATATAAAGCACCCAATAATGTAGATACTCCAAATAAACCGAATACACATTTGTGTTGTGTATATATGGTATATAATACAAATCCATATAAAGGTATATAATAACCTAAATCGGCTATATTATCTAATAACGCACCAATCGAACTTGTTTTTTGTTGCATACGTGCTACACAACCATCAAAAAAATCAAGAAAAGTATGTAATATCATATATATAATCAGTCGTGGACACGTCAACGTGTTGGAAAAAATATTACATATAAGTAATATATCTAAACCAATATTCATACTGGTCCACCCATTCGGTGGAATGGGTGTTGATGTTGCATAACCACTCATCGATTCATACATCCATTTATTATATACACTTGAATACATATTTGGTTTCATACAAGAATACATTTATATTATAAAATGATTTATATTTTTAATAATATATATATATGAATCTTGAGCATTATATTCCTACTATTCAATTTATCAAAAAAACACACGAAATGAATATCATCAAACAATTTCCATTACCAGATGAAATTATTCGTATGATAATTAGTTATTATGGTATATATATAGGACCATCTGATTCCAAAGATAAATATTGGATACATTTAGGCATTGAAACGTGTAATCTACGTAAATGGCGTTTTAATTGTTCAAATATATTAGATTTTTCTTTTGGTAAAACGGAATATAAATACGTATCATACTTAGATAATTTATTTAGTGAATTAGCCCATCATTTAGATGAACTTGTTTGGAAATATTATCCAGATACACAAACCATTCGTAGGGGTAATGGTTATATACACATAGATGATATTTTTTATAATATAAGAAATATAATCGAATATCCAATTGAAGATGATTATGGCTGGAATACGAAGAAAAACAATAAACAATATAAAGGAACCCTAACTTCTTATGATAAACAATATATCGTTATGTTTGTGAAAAGATGTATTATATATTTAAATTATTTAAAACAAACGATCAATACACTACAGATATGTATATCCAGAAGAAGAACACTCCTAAAAACAATACATATATTTCAAAAAAAATGTGATAAGATGTATGAAAACATTAAAAATATTACCGTGAAAGAAAGAATAAAATGATTTTTTAAATGAATTTATTTATAAATCAGTATGAATCTAGCCGACTACATTATCCAAAATATATGCGATACATCCAAAACTTTGGATTGTGATCAGTGTGAATATACAGGTTGCCCTGCGTGTAGTCAACATAAACAACTACCTTTCCTACTCGAACAAAATCAAACAACTATTCAAATCGCCTATAATAATGCAAAACAAAACATTCAACCCGATTATATATATGGTGGATGGAGAGCCTACTTTGACGAGTATACGGTACCTGAAGAATGTATCAACGATATTGATTATCTACTACGACATCTTCTTGGAAATGCATCCGATGATGAATTGATACGAAACATCGATAAAGAAGCCGTGATTCGTTATACGTATACGATAGAAGATGGAAAACACATATCAAAAATAGATAATACATATAAAGGTCAATTAGTATACGCGTGGCCACTAGAGACAAGACAATGGTTTCAATATGAATATGATAGACGATATCCGCCCTCGAAACCAGCGGCGCGATCTATCGTATAAAATGATTTATATACAAAAAATATATGTATATAAATGGATCCTTGTCGTATAGAAATTATTTTAGGTTGTATGTATTCTGGGAAATCAACAGAATTAATTCGTCGTTGTGGGAGATATAAGGCAATTGATAAGAAGGTATTATTGATTAATCATTCGTTAGATATACGTACTACCAATAAGGTACAGACACATAACAAGATGACAATGGATGCATATAAAACAAATAAATTGATGTCAAATTTATCTATATATGACGATGTAGATATTATAGGGATTGACGAGGCGCAATTTTTTGACGATTTGTTTGAATTTATTCAATATATCGATAAACAACAAAATAAGATCGTTATATTGGCGGGATTAGACGGGGATTCCAATCGTGAGCCATTTGGGGATTTACTGAGATGTATTCCATATTGTGATGAAGTGATTAAATTGTCTGCAATGGATATGATAGATAAAGATGGAAGTTTAGGTATATTTACAAAACGGATTGTTAATAATACAGATAAGATATTGGTGGGAGCACAAGATTGTTTTATCGCGGTATCGAGAAAAAATTATTCCAAAGAACTAAGTAAGTCATCGATATGAGAAGGTATTGTGTTATTTGAATTTAAATAATCACATAATTCATATGCAAACTTTTCATTTGGATGATCATATGGAGAATCGGCTTCCATTTCATTACCTTCTTCATCACACATATACACTTTTAATTGATTATTATTATATTTAAAATATAAATAATAATTATCTTGATTGGTCCATATTGTTTCATTACAATCAGGATTGATCATTACATTTCTTCGAATAAATTCCGGTAATACATCAATTGGATATACATCTTTAAATTCTGGATAATGTGTTTTGTACCATTCATTAAATAGATCTTGGTGGTTACGTTGAATCAAATGTGTTTTTTCGTGGAGTAATGTTTTATAACGAACAGATTGTACTATATTTTTTGGTATTATAATGTAATCTTCAAGTGTATAACACATATCTTGTTCTAGATTCGTGGATATTAAAAATTTCCAGGGTGTGCGTTGATATATATGATAGGAATGTATATAATCATTTATTTTTGTAGTTAACATATCGTGTTCTTGTTTTGTCGGAGTGTGTATATTATTTTTATATTCAGTTATAAAATCATTTGTATCATATGATAGTTTTTTAAAATACATATTAGGATGTATCGATTCTAAATATTTATCCATTTATTATAAATAAGAACTATTTATTATATTTTAATAATATATTTTGTTCATTAATTGCATATAAATCACCATTATCAGTGATTTGATATTGTATAATTACAGGTAATATACCATCATCAATCGCGTGTCTTTGGGAGAGCGACGATACATTTATATTTAAAGGTATTTGTATTTGATCATTTTCTATATAATATATAACCCCTTCATTTGGTATTATGTAACAAATATCATTATTTATATTAAAATGTTTTATATTTTGATTCATATGTAATACTTCACGTGACACCTTGGTTACAATGGTATTGTTTTGTTCTTTAATTGTATATTTATATAAGATTGTATTTGATCCGTGTACACAACCATAAAATTCATCATTTGTTATCATTTGAATGGTATCAAATACATCATTACTACATTGTAAAAGTTTTGTTGTATTTATATTATAAATAAATAAATCACCACCATCTATCCAAGTACAGTATATATGTCCATCTTCAATCCCTTTGGACATATGAATCTCAGATACATTTTCATTAATGGGATATGGAGAGTGTACCGGATTACTAATATGTATTTTATTTGTATTATCGATATAATATAATATATCATTTGAATAAATAAAATGTTTCACGTTTTCTAATATAGGTTCTGTTTCGTCTAACCGGTATAACGTATGATTATCTGTTAAAATATATGTAATATTATTTATAATTTGAAATTGACGTACGTTATCATATATAGTTGTAAATATGTCTAATGAAACAGGTGGAGGAGTGGATTGTGCTACGTCGGGTATCATACTATCTTCATCGGATGATATCACATATGATAAAGATGGTATTATAGAATGTATATAAAAACGATATACAGAAGAAGAAATAAGTAAAAGTAATAAATATATTTTTTTGAATACAGATATATTGTTATTTATTATAATGTAAGAATATAAATATAAAAGTATAATTATACAACATAGAAATGGTCGGTCCGCATTTAAATATACACAAACCCAAGATAGTATACAAACAAAAATAAACAATGATGTATTTGGGGGTTCATTTTGCGTAGACTCATTTGTATTTGGTGGTGATTTTTCAACGCTTTGTGTCATTTATTATTAATAAAATAATAAATGATTATATAAATGGATAAAGAAATTATTGGATTTGTATTATTTTGTCAATATATTATAAATATAATAATAATAAAATAATAATAATAAAATAATAAATGATTATATAAATGGATAAAGAAATTATTGGATTTGTATTATTTTGTCAATATATTATAAATATAATAATATATAATACATATACAAACAAACTAACAAATGAAAATAAAGATGATATAATACAGTGTTTAAATATATGCGTCGCTATGATAAATATATCTTATATATGTGGTATATTGATATTCGGTATCATACCAAAAAACACATTATCTGATACTTATACTTGGGTAGTATTAATGCTATATTTAATAATTTATTTTGTATTATATTGGGTATTATATAGTATAGAAAAAACAGATATTGTATTAAGAACTGCTATCATTCAGTCAATACCATTAATGGTATTGATCATATACTATTTCTTTTTTACCAAAAAGCAATCAAAAGACTAATTGTGTTTTTTTAATACACAACGAATGTACCATTTGTTGTAAGGGTGGTGGTAAACTTTCTAAATTTACACGAATTCCACCACTTTTTAATATTTTTGATTTGTATAAATTGGTATCTTTTTGTTGTAATTCATATAATTTAATAATTCTATAAATATCTTCGTGTTTATCTTTATTATTTTTGATAAAATGAACGGTGGCTGATTTCTGATCATTGGTCAAACGTGTAGAATTTGATTTATATTCGTGATATAAATCATCAAATAAATCCATTTATATTTTAATTTATTTATTTTTTTTAATAAATGAATTCATACGAATTTAATTTAGATGTGTCACCGATTATACCCAATAATGATTTATTTAATTGTTTATTAAAATTTTCTGGATTAAATTCATCAGGTTGTTATTTAACTTCCCATATATATCCTTTATTCATTTTCTCTGTATTATTATCTATTATTATACATTTTATATTATATGATTTTGAATGGAATCCATTCGATATTAGCCGTGTTATATATTATATGTTTTTTATTGTTTTTTTTATATATGCCCGCTATTATTATGATATATATACACATTATAATAAATTAATTATTACTATACAACCCACAGATCAACAGTTGATTATTAAATATATTAAAAATACCACACTTAGTTTATCCAGTTTATGTTTTATATATTGGACGTATCATACCATTCGATCCGAGATTATTTCCAATATATTATGGTTTATTATTGTACGTATTTCTTTTTTATATATGATGTGTCATATTATTTGTTATATCGCAAACATATTATTTGTATTCAAAATACATTTATATCAATGTCAATATTTTAAAGATTTCTTACAAAAAAATAAATATACAAGAAAAGAATGTATTGAAAAATTCCGTCACTTAAAAAAAGACATCCGATACTCTGAACACACGGTGGGTACATTACTTAATTTAGGTATGATTTGTACACTATTTAAATTTCCAGTGGATATGATTGAACTGATTTACCAACACGATTGGATGATATTAGTGACATTTCTATTAAATACCAGTTGTTTTTTATGTGGTTTATTAGCATCTGCTAAAATTAATGATGTAAATGGTATGTTTGTCACTAAATTATATAAAAATATAAATATAAGAGAAAATTATGATCACTTGCAATTTTATATTACCTTTTTTGAACATAATAAAATTTATTTTAGAGTACTACATACTTCTCTTACAAGTCAAACATTATCCAAATTATTTTTTATCGTATTAAATATATTGGGATCATTTGTAATGAGTATGTTAGATAAACATTAATTTTTATATTGTATAATATAAAAATGTCTTGTAAATATGGAAAAGATTCAAAAACACAAAAATGTAGAACATTTAAAGATGTGGTACCTACCACTCGTACAGTACATCGTCGTTCCACCGATTGTAAATATGGTAGAGACCCCGAAACAGGATTATGTTTAAGAAGACCTCGTAGTAAACCCACTCGTAGAAAAAAACCGTGTAAATATGGTAGAAATCCAGACACTGGCTTATGTTTTAAAAAAACACAATCTCGGTCTAGATCTCGGTCTCGTAAAAGTATAGTGCATCGTCGTTCCACCGATTGTAAATTTGGTAGAGACCCCGAAACAGGCTTATGTTTAAGAAGACCATCCGACCCTAGTATGCCCACCGATAAAGCACTCGCCTTTGCAGTGGGCAGAATTGTAGACTCATCTGATTTAAATACATATACAAAAATAAAAAAAAAATTAGAAGAACAATTTAATATAAAATTACATTCAAAAAATGCTGTTATTAAAAAGTTAGTGTTAGATGCATTTCATACTCGAGAACTTGAAATGCCAAATCGATCAAGGTCAAGAGGATCTAGATCAAGGTCAAGAGGATCTAGATCAAGGTCAAGAGGATCTAGATCAAGGTCAAGAGGATCTAGATCAAGGTCAAGAGGATCTAGATCAAGAGGATCTAGATCGAGGTCAAGAGGATTGAGAAGGAGATCTAGATCGAGGTCAAGAGGATTGAGAAGGAGATCTAGATCAAGGTCAAGAGGATTGAGAAGGAGATCTAGATCGAGAAAGATATCGAGAAGGAGATCTAGATCAAGGTCAAGAGGATTGAGATCGAGAAGGATATCGAGAAGGAGATCTAGATCAAGGTCAAGAGGATTGAGATCGAGAAGGATATCGAGAAGGAGATCTAGATCAAGGTCAAGAGGATTGAGATCGAGAAGGATATCGAGAAGGAGATCTAGATCGAGGTCAAGAGGATTGAGATCGAGGTCAAGAGGGAAAAAGTCAAGAGGAAGAGGGAAAAAGTCAAGAGGAAGAGGGAAAAAGTCAAGAGGAAGAGGGAAAAAGTCAAGAGGAAGAGGGAAAAAGTCAAGAGGAAGAGGGAAGAAGTCAAGAGGAAGAGGGAAGAAGTCAAGAGGAAGAGGGAAGAAGAGTCGATCAATAAAAATATCAAAACAATCACAAAAAAAAGAAAAAATAATTCAATTAAAAATATCTTGTTCATAATAAATGAACAAATTTTTTAAACCATATCATTTCATAAAAGAAAATTTTAATTTAATAGTTAATCCCTTGACCAGTACTGAGTTAGATCCATATACAACCTATCAAAATGAAGATGATTCAACAGACGATGTACCCTATATCGTAAGTCATCCATTTCAATTTTTATTTTTAGTAATCGTATATAGTTTATTAGCAATCTATACATTTACTTTAATATTACAAAATGCTTGGAGATTACCCATTATTATTATATTAGTATGTATAGCATTAAATGGTATTCCAATCTTAGGAAGTATAGCTGCTATTTTTATAATTAAATCATATGACGGGCGTATAGATAAAGTAGCAATCGACGCATTATTAAACACATTTAATATTCAGGAGAGGGGCAAGAGCTTTCTCTAAATATATCAAAAATACATCCGGATGTAGATTGATATAGATGTAAGTACGCGCATTTTAATTTAAATGTATGTTGAAGCGGTGGCCATATTTTTGTATAAATGGATCGAGGGTCTTTTACAGAACCTGTTATTTTACATCCAATTTCTAAATTAAATTTATTTCCATTTTGGATTATGGTATCATTTTGGGTGACATTGGAAATAATACCTTGTTTTTTTAATAACAAGGCAATTTCTCTACAATGTAAAATATGTTTTGAAGAAACATATAAATCAAATGAAGTGGTAAACATATATTATTTAATATTTTTGTATTAAATAATAATTTAATTGTGTATAATATAAATGAAGTGTACACAAGACACCAAACAAAAATATAAAGTTGCTTTGGGATTTTGTTTAGAATTTTATCGAGTATGTATGGGTTCTTTTTTATTATTATTTACACCCCAGGAATGTGAAGATCGTTTATGTACATTAGATGAAAATAAAACAAAATCAGATGTATTATCAACCATTGGTACCATTATAAATAGTTTTACTATGTTTAGTTTTTTATTGTTATATGGAGTAGAAATCATTAGAGAAAATAAATGTATTGATTATTTAGAAGTAAATAAACGCAAACCATTTGATAATGAAAGTGTCGGAAAAGAATTAAGTGTATTACCTCATGATAAATTAAAAACATTACATACATATGATGAAAATTATAAATATATGGGATACGGAACAACCATTACTTTTATTCTAAATACAACATACAGTGGTATTTTAATTTATAAACGTTATCTAAATTTATCTACATTAACCGTATTTATAACAAATGTATTATTTATGGGACTCAAAGTTACGGATGTATATACAACGGTATACACAAAAAAAAATATATTTTATTCCGCATATATGAAAAAGAAAGTACAATTTAATGATGTCGATCCAGATGTAGTCCCATCATTTGTAAGTGTTTAAATTGTTTTTTATAAAAAAATAAAATATTATATAATATAAAAAATGCCAAGAAAATCACCTAGCAGACGTAGTCGTTGTCCACACGGACGCAAAAAAACAGATCGCCAGGGTTGCAAAAGTAAGCCAGGACCCAAGAGAAGCCGGAGATCATCCAGATCTCGTCGTTCGCCATGCCCCCGAGGCCGCAAGAAGTCTGGTGGCTGCAAGAAGAAGACCGGCCCCAAGAGAAGCCGGAGATCATCCAGATCCCGTCGTTCCAAGTGCTCCCGCGGCCGCAAGAAGTCCGGTGGCTGCAAGAAGAAGCCCGGCCCCAAGAGAAGCCGTTCCCGTCGTTCCCGTCGTTCCCGTCGGTGCCCCCGCGGCCGCAAGAAGTCTGGTGGCTGCAAGAAGAAGACCGGCCCCAAGAAGAGCCGCTCCCGTTCTCGTCGCTCTCGTTCCCGTAACAGCTGGATCCGCGCCGTCCAGAAAGCCCGTAAACAATTGGGTGTAAAAGGATTCAAACCCATCAAGAAGGGGTCTAAATTATATAAATTAGCAAAGAAGTTACACAACTAAGATTCCGATATCGTTCTAAACATTTCCGGTAGAGAACAAAACGCCTCATATATCTCATCTTTATATAATTGATATGTTCGATTAATCTCACATATATAAGATACAATTTTATCAATCATTTATTATATAAATATATATAATAAATATGAATTATTTAACTATTTTTATATTCCTATTATTACTCTTTTATAAACAATATATCGCCATTACCGCATTATTTTTATACATATGGATTCATAAAAGAAAACGAAGTTATCAAACAACGGTAACTATACAATCCCAATCTGATTTTAATTATTATTTAGATATTCAAGATTGTAAACAACATCTCGTTTCGATTATAAAAAACGCACATACAACATTATATTATTCATCGTATGCTTGTAATATGTTAACCCCATTTTATAAACATTATAATATGGCAGAATTATTAAACGCCGCTGCGGATAGAGGTGTACAAGTATTTATATTATATAATACAACAAATGAATACTCTAATCATACCATACAAAAAGTAAAACAATTATTAGATTCACGTATTACCATTTATCAAGTACATACAAAAGATACATTAGAAACATCCATTCAACCCATTGCAAATCAAATTGGATATAGTTATAATCATATGAAATTTGTATTAACGGAATCCGAATGTATGATTGGTGGTTGTGATATCGACCCTTGGGAACGATTGGGTTATGAAATGGTAAATAAAAATAATTTTAGTTGGCACGAAATATCTATCGCATTTACACCATCACAAGAAGTGTATGATTATCTAACCTCTTTATTTACAACGCAAAATATATATAATATACAACACCCTCCTTCCCCTTTATCTACAAACATATATGAAATGAAACAATACTTATGGATGATTGAAAACTCCCATACTACATTATATATAGAACATCAATTACTTGCAATGACTTCGTATTCTAAAAAATGGTCTTCTCGATTTATACAGGCCATTGCGAATCGTATTCAAACCAGTTGTGATAACAAAGATTCATTTGTGTGTACAATCATTACAAATGTTTCTCAAGATGATGAAACATCTCCATTCACTCAAGTATTTAGTAAGACTGGTCTTATATTAAGTATATGTAATATAATGGATCTTGTCGATTGTGATGTAGATGAAGTTCTACTTCGTTTAAAAGTATATACACTTTTAAATGAAAATAAAGTACCTGTAAAAACCCATTCAAATGTAATTATTACGGATGATTCAACAGGAGAATATCACGCAATACGTTCGAGTAGTAATTTAAGTGATCGTAGTTTTGGTACATATTCGTGTGATTTAGAATTAGGAATATACATATACGGGATACAAGTCAAACAATTATTCTTTGATTTATTATCATTACATACACATCGATTGATTACTGATTATTCGCAAATTCATATATCATCACCGAATTCTTATCTACATCCAATACCCATTACGTGTGATTATTCATTATTACAAACGGGTTTGTTTAAAATCACTCAAACCCATTCGAGTTCAGGATCTTGTAAAGAACCATTCCTTTTTTCGATTGCTTAATCTAATTGAGCATAATATGGATCTAATGTCTTCTTAAATCCACTCTTCTCTAATATACGCAATGCATCATCACATGCTTTATGCCGAGCATCCTTCTTTAAAGAAGCGATACCTGTACCTACATATTGTTTATGTTTAATATCACGTACATTATTACCACACGTATGACATTTTCTGGTAGGATGATATTGTACTCGATACACCTTCGAAGTCGTCAGTAGTTTCTCCATATCTTTTGTATCTTCATATACGATTTGACCCAATTCACCTTTATAAAAATCAACCGTTTCTTTCAATCGAGTCACCGGATCATATAAATCCGTATATTTCAATGAGATGGGAATGGTATCAAATAATACTTTAATAATTCGATAACATATTAGATTTCCCAATCCCATCTGTACTTCATCTAATAATAATTGCGTCGCTCCAAAAAAGGCTTCAAACACATCTTCCGTGGTGGGCTTCATTTTAGTTTGTCGAACATCCGACGTTGCCGATATAAAAGGCCATAGATTTAATTGTTTACCAAATTCAAAAAACTGTTGTTTTGATACTAAATTAATCTTTAATCGAGCAATGACCTTTACACCTAATGGATTATTGAGTTTGGGAAAACGACGATGTAAATACCATACAATACATTGATTGATGGTCGAATCGCCTAATATTTCTAATGATTCATAATTTAATTCAGTATTTACACTAGGATGTGTAAATACTTGATGATATAATTCGAGTGCCCGAGGGGAAAGTAAATAATCAACATACTTATCTTTTAACTGTCCTAGTTTTAAGATAAAAAGAATACATTGCTTGAATGTATCATCACGCGTGCCATTGTAAATTTCAATTGGAGAATCCATAATTTATTCACAATTTTTTTATTAAATTCATTTTAATTCATCTTTAGTCAACGTTACCCATGACCATCCAGCTACCAACGAATAACCCAATAAATATAATTGCTGGTATAAGCATCATCAAGGTTTTATCAGGGCCATCTTCGGTGCATCCCCCCATATTTAGAAAACGTGGACGTCGTGGGCAGCTATTGCATTTATACATCTTGAACATCACTATATACAATCCAATTATAACAACGCACCCGGCACCGACCGCAACCCAGTACCAGTTCCTGGGGCTGGGGCCTTCGTCTTTGTATAAGTATATTACACACATACATAAAAGAAAGGACACTACCGACAGTACACTCCCTATACCAACCATCCACGTGTCCTCAGACGCATCCGCCACCACCTCCGCATCGGGATTATCACACGGTTCAGATCCTCTAAATATTAAAAGAATAGAATTTAATATAGATATTGCATATAACATATACATCAACACACCAACCCAAACATGCTTACTCTGGTCATAATTCCCCACCAATATTATCGAAATAACGTTTACGATTATTAAAAATACATTTATTGCATTTATCCTTTTATTATCATCATCTGTCGGTTGTTTATCAATAAATACAAAATTTTCTATTATACTCCACAATAGACAAATTACCAACACCACGATACATATTATAACTGGTTTATTATTCGACGCCTCTTGTCCAACTAGTCCAAACGTAGAAGTCAGCTTGATGTTCGGAGACACAGCAGGCGTTGCCTTCCCTCTTTGGACTCGTAGAAATGGTGGTTGCTCCTCACTCTCGCCTTCAAAATCATATTGTTTATTCATTTATATATATATATTATTAAAAAAAAAAATTGTGATACACAATTTTTTTCTAAAGGCGGTTGATTATTTTCAATATAAAATCTTTTATGATTTGACATATTTATTATATAAAATTAATTTTACCAACGTGCAATACATAAGAATTAAGCTATTTTATTCCCAATGCTTAAACCGTTCGTAATTGCTCGGATGCCACAATCTCCGCATCATCTCATCTGCGATCCCTCCTTGCTTCATAAAATGCGCCTGATAACGCTTTCGGATGAAATCATTTGTATCGATACGAAATAGATAATCAAACTCATAGAAGTCTATATCCTTGGCATCCTTCTTTAAGAAATCCATCGTCACGTTCGGGTTGTGTTCGAGATATTTGATTCCTTTATTGATTTTTGTATGCTCTCTAATAAACTCTACATCGATATTATCATTCACAAGCAATATATTCCAGTTCCACGGTAGATTTGGATGTTTGCGGATGATATCTGGTTGTATGTGTCCACTAATCACATCCCAATCCAATTGGTCTAGGTATTTTGTAATGAATTCAATGTCTAAGTGTTTGTTATAACTCAAATGTTCGATATCCAACCGGTCTAGATATTTATATATACAAGGCATTGTAAAGGTTTCATTTCGACAAATATATTCCCACTTCCACGGTAAGTCGAGATGTTTCTCGATATCTTGAAACGGTATATCCTGTGATAACACATTCCAACACCAAGTCAAAGCCCACGCATCACGCCGGTTGTGGTGGTAATTGCCGTGCTTTACAACGAAATCAATCGTTAATGTAGAATTATAACTCACGATCCACCAATTCCATGGAAGATCGGGATGATACTTTTCGATATCCGATATATGCATGTGATTGCTTAGGTATCCCCAGTTGAGGGGTTTGTCTTTGAATTGAACCACTTGGTCTATATTCATATAAAAGGAAAGTAGATTCCAATTCCATGGAAGATCGGGATGGTCTAATTTGTCTTGAATATCCATAGACCGTCTTACACCACCAATACCGGTAGTCCATGTAAATCCAATAACTGGATGTTTGCTTCTTTTTCCTGACATCGTCATATCCGCCATGAAATCTTGTCGATGTGTTAAATCATATCGTTCTTGCCACCTCGATTGAATCCGATTTGGATAATTATAGAATCCACTCAACGAATCCCAATCCCAGGGTTTGTCCTTATTATCTTTGATATAAGAGATGCTGATAAAAGGGTTACAACTTAATCCACCCCAATGGATGGGTGCATTTGGTATGCATTGGATATCTTTCACGGTTTTACAAAGATACTTCCAATCCCAGGGTTTATCCATATGTTTTTCTACAAATGCTTTTGTTATACACGGGTGCTCGCTCAACAATCTCCAGCTCCAATTCTTATCGATATGTTTTTCAATAAAAGAGATGTCTATGTTTGGATTTACACTGAGACTTCTCCAATTCCACATCCAGTCTATATTCTTTTCTATTGTATTGGTAGTGATGTGTATGCATTCACTAATCATCTCCCAATTTTTTTCCGGCAACCACTTAATCCATTCATCAAAATAATATTCAGACCATTCTTTATGAAATTGAACTTCCATCTTCATTTCATAAATAAATATATTTTTATTTTCAATTTATTCCCAATATTTAAACCGTTCGTAATTGCTAGGATGCCACAATATCCTCATCATCTCCTCCGCGATCCCTCCTTGCTTCATGAAATGTGCCTGATAACGCTTTCGTATGAAATTATTTGTATCGATACGAAATAGATAATCAAACTCTGATAAGTCTATATCCTTGGCATCCTTCTTTAAGAAATCCATCGTCAAGTTCGGGTTGTAGTCACGCAAGTGAACCTTTGTTTCGAATGCTTTACCAAGTTTGGGATGGTCTCTGATAAACTCCACATCTATGCTATCATTCACGAGGAATGCATCCCAGTTCCATGGTAGATGTGGGTGTCTGCGAATGATATCTGCTTGTATGTTTTTACTAATCAAATACCAATCCAATTGGTCTCGGTATTTTGTAATAAATTCAATGTCTAAGTGTTTGTTATGACTCAAATTTTTTATACTCAACCGGTCTAGATATTTATATACACAAGGCATAGTAAAGGTTTCATTTCGACAAATATATTCCCAATCCCAAGGTAAGTCGAGATGTTTCTCGATATCTTGGAAAGGTATATCCTCTGATAACACATCCCAATGCCAATCATACTCGGGATGCTTTACAACGAAATCAATCGTTATCGTACGATTATAACTCACGACCCACCATTTCCATGGGAATGTTGGATACTTTTCGATATCTGAGATATGCATGTGATGGCTTAGGTATCCCCAGTTGAGGGGATTGTCTTTGAATTGGACTACTTGGTCTATATTCATATAAAAGGAAAGTACACGCCAGTCCCAGGGTAAATCGGGATGATCTAATTTGTCTTGGATGTTTAAACATCGTTTAAAACCACCGGCATTGGTGGTCCATACTGGTCTTTCAATAGACCACTTTGATAATGGCTCCGAAAACCATGCCATCGGTCTTAGCTGTGAGTACCTGCGCCATCCTGGCGTCGTCATATCCGCCATAAAATCTTGACAAGATTTGCAATTTGAGTGTTCTTGCCACCTCGATTGAAGCCGGTTTGGACAATGATAGTATCCACTCAAACAAGTCCAATCCCAGGGTTTATCCATATTATCTTTGATATAAGAGATGCTTATGAAAGGGTTACGACTTAATGCACCCCAATGGATGGGTGCATCCGGTATGTATTGGATATCTTTCACGTTTTTACTAAGATACTTCCAATCCCAGGGTTTATCCATATGTTTTTCTACAAATGCTTTGGTGATGCAGATGTGGTGGCTTAACAATTTCCAACTCCAATTCTTATCGATGTGTTTTTCAATAAAAGGGATGTCTATGTTTGGATTTAAACTTAAGCCTCTCCAATCCCACGGACTGTTTATATTCTTTTCTATTGTATTGGTCGTGATGTGTATACATTCACTAATCAGTCTCCAATTTTTTTTGGGTAACCACTTGACCCATTCATCAAAATAATATTCAGACCATTCTTTATGAAATTGAACTTCCATTTTCATTTCATAAATAAATATATTTTTATTTTCAATTTATATCATTATAACTTCCCGTTGCATTTGTGTGGTGTCCGACATGCAATGTTGGTGAGGGTGTGGTGCTTCCGCCGGATGGTGTGCTTCCGCCGGATGGTGTGCTTCAGCCGGATGGTGTGCTTCAGCCGGATGGTGTGCTTCAGCCGGATGCACAATCAATAGCATCCAATACAAGTATAATGATTAGCGCTCCCCCGACACCAAGCCCGACTGCTGGATGCACCACACTCGCCATCCCCCGCCACTGTCGCCACGAGTGCCGCGTTAACCATACCCACCCAAGGCACAACACTACTGCAATGGCAACCAGTATAACAGCCTGGGCGGTGTCACCCTCGCCATCACAACCTTTTCCCAGCAATGTATGTTTATTAGTATCGCGAAAAATAACGAACACCAAACACGCCACCAAGACCAACAAAAACAACAACTTTAGTAAATAAGTTAAAAAAGGATATTTATTTTTATTGTTCTCAAATCCATATAAATTATAATTATTTCTCATTTATATATATATATTTTTTTTATAAAATTAATTTTATAAAAAATATTTTAATAGTGGTGGACAGAACCAATCCCGTGAGATCCAGCATGCAATGCGGGTGTGGTGCTTCAGCCGGGGGGTGCGGTGGTGCTTCCGCCGGGGGGTGCGGTGGTGCTTCCGCCTCCGCCTCCGCCTCCGCCTCCGCCCCCGCCGCCTCCGCCACCGCTGGATTTAAAAGGACCGACTTTTGCCACCGACATCAACCAAACCACAAAGCCAACAAAAGCCAACACCCCCAAAAACGCGCCGGCGGCCGACGGTTCTGGCATATTTGTTTCCTGTCTCGTCAGGCGTCCATCCATAAACTTGTTCTCAAATCCATATGAATTATAATTAGTTCTCATTTATATATATATATTATAAAATTAATTTAATTTTATAAAAAATAATTTTATAAAAAATATTTTAAGGATGGGGGACAGAACCAATCCCGTGAGATCCAGCATGCGATTCGGGTGCGGTTCCGCCGGATGGTGCGGTTCCGCCGGGGGGTGCGGTGGTGCCTCCGCCTCCGCCGCCTCCGCCACCGCTGGATTATTTAAAAGGACCGACTTTTGCCACCGACATCAACGGCAGCGAGCCAATGGACGTGCAGTGGGAAGGTGGGCTTTGGACGAGAAGCACACGTGCAGTCCGAGCGGCCTAGCCGCCGCATTTCCACTGTATGTATGTCAGGCAAGACTTGACGGCACCGATAGAGCACGGTTGCTCGCCTGTACTTATGTGTGCGTGCGGACGACGTGTATCACGTAAGCCACAAAGGCAGCAAACAACAACACTGCCAAAACCGCATCCTTCTTACCGTACTCCGTGTCTCCATCTGGTCCATTCATAAACTTGTTCTCAAATCCATATGAATTATAATTAGTTCTCATTTATATATATATATTATAAAATTAATTTAATTTTATAAAAAATATTTTAAGGCTGGGGGACAGAACCAATCCCGTGAGATCCAGCATGCAATTCGGGTGCGGTTCCGCCGGGGGGTGCGGTTCCGCCGGGGGGTGCGGTGGTGCTTCCACCTGAGGGTGTGCTTCCTCCACTGCTAGATTGTGCAGATTGATTATCGCTTCCGCCGTCTAGCTGCGTTCTCACCCACAAAACAAACACAATAATACCTACTATAATCGCCAAGGCCGCTAACGTCTTGAGTATGGCAAGTGGTGGAATGCCAAATGTTAGTTTGTTTTTCTTGGTATCCTCAAATCCATATAAATTATAATTATTTCTCATTTATATATATATATTATAAAATTAATTTAATTTTATAAAAATATTGTTTCCATCATCGTCGCGGCGCCCACAATAATGTATTTGGGTGTTCAAGCACATCTTATCTTGATTTCATCAACATTTCTCCGCTTCACCTCATCCATCGTCTCCTAAATGAATTATAATTAGTTCTCATTTTTAAAATATTTGTCGTTTTCCTTCTAATATTTCAATACATTCTTTTTTATTATATTTATAAAAAGAGCAATGACCATATTTATTTAGAATCATTTCTTGAATAATCGATTTTGGCAAATCATTCAAACATATAGGGTGTGTAGGATAGGATTGTTTTAATTGAAAGATGGGTGTGTTTTTATAAAATGTAGTTTCTTGATGTTGCAGTTTTGTATATGTATGGTGTAATTGATTACCGTCTTCGTATATCATTTTTCGTAGATCTTTTTGTTCTCGATAACGATTTTGATGTTCTATCGATTCATTATATGTTTTATGTTCTATATCAGATAATTCCTTGCAATCCTCTTGTAGTTTTTTTAATAGTTCAATCATATCATCATCCGCTATGGGTGATGGTTTTACTTTTCCCAAATCAGATACAATACGATCATATGGAATATCCTTATATTTCGCTAAAATTTGATGTAATGTTTCTAAACTCATACTAAATAAAATATTTATTTTTTTAATTCATTTTATAAAATAATGAATAAACAATATAAATTCTTCACCATACGGAAAATTTTGGATGCGAGTGGACACAATACAGTTCCACCGCCTGATTCCCCAGGTAAATGCGCTTTTGGTGCTTTCGCCGCACAGACATTATTATTAATGGCATTAATAGCAATTCCCTTCAAGTGGACGGAAGTAGGGATTGGTGGGCCTTGGTCTTATTTATCAATAAAACGACAAATTCATATGTTAATTGTATGTGTATTAGGATTATTTGTAATTATTATTAATTACGGGAACATAAAGAATAAGTTGTGGAAAGCGTTTCTATTATCGGCGCAGACGTTGTCGCGTTTGGTGTTATTAGGTTTATGTGTATCAGCAATAGTCGGAATGTATTATGCAATAGATGGTATGTTTAACCCGACACCATCATCCGACGGTAGTACACCATCACCCGGTAGTACACCATCACCCGGTAGTACACCATCATCCGACGGTAGTACACCCGACCACACCGCAGAAGTGCTCGGTACCGTTGTTTCATTGTTGTTTGTGCTGGGTCTGGTGGTTGTTTCCTACAAAAATAAGTGCAACAAACCCTCGTTAACCAATCCTTAAGCTATGATGCTTTAACGTGGTCCAGTGCTCGTGGCCCTTATCGTCATCCTTTCTACCAAATAAATTATTCGTACCCAGTTTACTTGCTCCTATACAACAAAGTAAAATAACTATATTATCTTTTGCGCATGTTCGCTAACGCACTAAACAAATTCTTTCGTACGTTGTATGCTATTTCACAATCGACAAGTTTATCCAGGTTATCTCCCGCCATGTTGATACACCGATTTGTTCTAACATAAAATGTATTAATCCATTTAATGAGCGCGTATAACACAACCGACACGATTATACCTACTATTAAACCCCATCTCCAAGGGTTTTGTGGTGTTTGTTTTGGTGTACTACCGTCGGATGATGGTGTACTACCGTCGGGTGATGGTGTACTACCGTCGGATGATGGTGTACTACCGTCCATCTCCGTGTATATCAAAAAGATTATACATCCGAATCCCACAAAAAAGAGAAAATACGTAATTAATGGAGATACCCACTCGAATGTTGGATATATATTTGTTGTCCATTTCCCCCTCCACCGTTTAGCACTTTCATGTCCAGATCCAAGTGCCTCCAACTCAGCTGATACATTAGCAGCTGCTATATTTTTTGCTAGATTGTTATCATTCATTTATTCATATAAATATTTTTAAAATTTAATTTTAAAAATAATATGCCCAAGGTGGGTGTGCGGCTTTATCAGAGTTAGTACCATTGGGGTTAGTGTTAGGGGTAGGGACTATGTTTTTGCAAGTGTTTTGGAACGGTGTTCCTGAACAGTTTGATTTATCAATATATCAACAAATTAATATGTTATTTATTTGTGTATTATTATTATTTCTAAGTGTGTCTAAAATAAAAACTCAATCTGATTGGAACATTCATTTACACGTTTTCACGTTGAATAGTATATGGGGATTGGTATTTTTATTTTCAATCATAGGTAATTTGTATGTAACATACGATATTTTAAAACCCAATGATAATGATGATGACCATACGATGCGTGCAGTTATATCGGCTATCGCAACATTTTTAATAAACGTAATCATAGTAATAATAATAAGAAAGATTTTAAAAAATTGTTAAAGTAGTTCTATTTTAAAAGTATAATGACTTTTAAAATAAAAAACTTGAGTTTGTATCATCTACAATACGGTAACACCGACATCTTTGTAAAACGTGCACAGTTCCACCTTCATTTAATGAGCACAATTCCAACAAATTAAGGTATCATCACATACTCCGGATGTATTAAACATACAACAATGACATAAATGTGATAAGTCGCACTTTTTTTTTTTACATACATAGCAATAATTTATAGATAAAGAGGTCCATCCATCTGTATCATATCTTTTTATTTGTATATGAGGTACAAATATATAACTCATTATCTCTCGGTACAATTCATCTGGTAAACGATCTAACATATATAAATATAGTAAGTATTTAATTGATAATTAAATAAGGGTATTTTAAAAGGAATTCCTTTTAAAAATAATATGCCCAAGGTGGGGCTCGAACCCACGACCACTCGCTTAAAAGGCGAGCGCTCTACCGACTGAGCTACTTGGGCTGGTGCTCCTAGTGAGACTTGAACTCACGACCTACGGCTCATAAGACCGTCGCTCTGCCTACTGAGCTATAAGAGCAAAATACTAGGTGCGGGATTCGAACCCGCGAAGCTTTCGCACAGCATCTTAAGTGCTGCCCCTTTGACCAGACTCGGGAAACCTAGTTGGTACCTCCGGCGGGACTTGAACCCGCAATCTATGCCTTAGAAGGGCATCGCGTTATCCAATTGCGCCACAGAGGTATATATATATATTCATTATCTTTAAACTATATTTATTAAGATAAGGTGAATTGGACTTGATTATCAAAAGTCTGTAGTACCTTTATTATTTTATCTTTATCTACTATACCTACTTTTATTCCTCTTAAACGAGCTATTTTATGTAATGCATTTAATTTCATATGAGAATAATTATTTCTTTTTAATACAATACTAGTTTCCATATATTATATACATTTATCAATTAAACCGATTTTAATGCATCCCTTAACTGGTCTACAGACATATCATTGTAATTTTGAATATCATATGCATATGCAAAATGACGCAATGTATGTTCGTTTGCAGTATCGTAATCAACTAGACTCGAATTCGCCTTCTTTTCGACTTGTTTCACCGGGACCGATTTCACCGGGGGTGATTCGACTTGTTTCACCGGGACCGATTTCACCGGGACCGATTCGACTTGTTTCACCGGGACCGATTTCACCGGGGTCGATTTCAATGTAGCCCACTCCGCGCGAATTCGTTTCTTATAATGGGGACCCTTCCCATTGTGATTATCTCTTTGTTTACACTTTTCATAAAACAAATCAAACTCAGAATTAGTCGTCGGTTTTGTTTTTGAAATGGAGTATAATTTTTTAGTATCCTTTCCTAGTTGAGACCATTTCATCTTAATTTGTTGTTTGTACCCCTTAGGGCATCGACTATGACCATCTGTTATTTTACAATGATTCAAGTATTTGTCAAATGGAGTATTACCACCTAATGTAGAATAATCAAAGGTATCCTCTTGATCACTACCTTGATCCTCTTGACCTTGTTCTCCATCACCTTGGTCATCTTGGCCTTGATCACTACCGTGATCCTCTTGACCTTGATCACTACCGTGATCCTCTTGACCTTGGTCTCCATCACTACCGTTATTATCACCTTGGTCATCTTGACCTTGATCCTCTTGACCTTGTTCTCCATCACCTTGGTCTCCATCGCCTTGATCCTCTTGACCTTGGTCTCCATCACCTTGATTTTCTTGACCTTGATCACTACCGTGATCCTCTTGACCTTGATCACTACCTTGATCCTCTTGACCTTGGTCTCCATCACCTTGATCATCACCTTGATCATCACCTTGATCATCACCTTGATCATCACCTTGGTCTCCATCACTGTCGTCGTTATCTTCGTCCTTTTTTTTAATGAGATTACGAATAGGTTCATCATCGCTGTCGTTGTCACTTTCACTTTCACTACAAGTAACTGTTTCAATTGTATTGACAACAGGTGCGCTTGTGCACGCTTGGTCATTTGATATTGGATTCGTTTGAACCAGTTGAGATTTCAAGTAAGCCATCGCATCATCGATTGGTTTATCGAGCACAATCATATAACTGGTACAAATAAGCGCCGTTCGAAATGTGGATGGTCCCGCCTGTAGTTTGTCCAACCGATTCAGTGAATTTTGTATATATAAATAAAACTGGGCTCCATTCATATTTTGGTACAATTCAATATCAGTAGACAAAGAATTGATAATCTTCTCTTCACTATCATCTTGTACTAGTTGATCTTTCATTTGCTTCACGGCTTGTAGTAGCATAGATTCCCAAAATTCCTTTAGTGTAATGCGATGCTTCACGTCCACGTTATCCTTAATCATCGCATTCATTATATTCTCTCCAGTGGAGTTCTCGATAAAATTATTTAAAAAATTCATAATGTGCGTAGTCATACTCACCCACCCCCAAGAAATATATATATTTTCATTTTATCACTTGTCCGTTAGAAAAAAAATAAAAAAGGTCCGTTAGGGAGCCCAAGGGCTCAAAACGGGTGCATTCGATATCGTCCATACTAATGCACGAAGATCTAGTAAGGTATCGAATAAGACGTTTGGACTCTGAAATGCTGTCGCGATGGGTATGCTTTTCCCATCCATGTACTTACCTCTTGTAAACACCCACCTATAAGTCAACATATCCAAATCGTCATCATATAATTTAGCAAGTATCTGAATACCATATATAAATCTATTTACTTCTATGGAGTATGAGTAATGCTGCTCTGGTACCCTACGGGGTAGATTAAGTTGGGTGTCTATTACTTGTACTCCCCTATCCTCGCCAGGTTCACCCCCGAGAGCGATATCATCATCCTCATACCCTTCTTCATCGGTGTCCTCCGCCTCCTCCTCCTCCGAATCGGCTGGCATTTCAAGTAAAGGTTTTACTATTAAAGGCTCATCCGGAAGTGTGACTTGTGGTCTGGTGTTTGTCTCGTCTGTAGTCGTCGTGTTCGTATTCGTTTCGAGAAATCCACTCTTGAATATTTTGAGTAGTTTTCTTGTATATCCTCTTTCCGCACTTGCCAGCCGTACTCTCATTTCTCTCATCCTCTTACGAACATTGAGTGATTGTGGGTCCGTATAATAACAAGGCACAAATGGGTTGAAACGGGATTCGTCCGTAGCGCCATCCCACATCTTCTTCATCATAAAATTCAAAATAATATCAAAATTATCAAGGGGTTTTAGCGTGCCATTAAAATATGTTTTTAATTGACGATCATCCCTAATCGTAAATTCAAACCAAGGGACGTCCCGATCATTTTAAGGCACGTAGCCTTCCGGTACTTCCTCCGTTTGCTCGTACGTAACAAGGTTCCAGTACACGAAACCGTCATCCCCATCATCCATCTTCACCCAGGCACTACTTCTACCGTCAAGTCCATCCACGTAAAATCCATTTATCCGCACCTTGTATTCAGGACTACCGTTATTCATACGACCCGTCCAATCCATTATAACGGTAGACATATCTAGGTTACCTTTATATTCTTGTTTCACCAAGACTTCTCGGTCATCATCTATCCTTGCATATGTTTTGATAGCAGTAATGTACATATTGCAGTCTTTCCCACCTGCGAACTCGTAATTGCAGTATTTGATTGTGGTTTCTAATAATTCAGTAGAACCATCGTCTCTTACCCACTCATACGTTCCAGTATCAGGGCGGGTGACGTAACTAGATGGTGGTGTTTCTTGAATAGATACTGGTGTTAATTGTCCAGTAAATCGAAATGCTCTATTATCTAATTTTTTCTTATATCTTTGTAATTTAGATATACTCATTTATTATATCTAAATTTATATTTTTTTATTTATCCGTTAGAAATAATAAATCAAACGCAAATAACCCCAACGGAACTTTCCGTTGGGGATGGGTTGTATTCTACTTTCTGTATTATTTTTTAACATTCTACTTCGATCGGTGCTTTCATCTCATTCAGCAATGCCGGAAATAGATAGTGTAGGTCTGCGAACGCACCCACAAAATCATCTACGCTCTTCCCGGTGAGCTTGCACGAACCGTTCTCAATATCCCAGTCATATACATATTTATCTTCGTATATTTGTTGATTGTATACGATACAATCAATCGTATTCGGCGTTGCGTCATCATTCCACGATAGAATGACAGATAGTGTTTTCTTGAACTTCAATTCTTCCTTGATTTTTTCGACGTTTTGCCTTGCCTCTTCTTGTTCATCTATATCATACGGCGAATCACACAACTCCCGTAGTTCGTGTTCGGCCACACGTAGTTTTTCTTGTAGAACCGTTTTCTCGCCCATCTCCTCTTCCTCTTCTTCATCTTGAGGGATGGTACCATTGGCGCTCTTCGCTAAACGGGCAAGTATAGCCACACGTAAGTACATCTTCTTGTATTGCTTCTCGAAATCATTTTCGTGCACGCCATCGGCTTTGGATTCAAATCTCAATACATCCTTGTGATATACTCTACACGTATATTTATGTATATATCCAAAGAAGGCCGGATCTTGAATGTGTATAGAACCATTTTGATATTCAATTCGTCGGTGACGGCGCTTGCCGTCTTCCCATATTTCTTTCGTATAATGAACCATACTTACTTATCCCATTAAAAAAATCAAAAAATCAATTTATAATTTGTCCGTTAGAAATTGAGGTTTAGACGCAAATAACCCCCAACGGATAAATCCGTCAGGGGTGGGTGGGTGTATGTGTGTATTATTTATGGTATATCATAGGGACATTCTTTCAAGAATGCTGGAAAGAGGGCTTTTAAGTCTTCCATTGCATAGGCAAACTCTTCTACTGTTTTACCGGCGACTACAAGTAGGGTAGTTTCGGTAAAGGTATCTTTCAATTCCCAATCATATATGGGATCTGATGCATCTTCTTGTTGATTGGTCACGTGTAGCACAATCGTGTTGGTGTTTTCTCTCCCTTCACCATCACATCCCCATACAGGTCCAATGGTCAGCTCTGTAAAATCACGAACCACTTCTTCTGCGTCGTCGCTCTCTTGCATGCCTTCCAGAGCTGAGCTTCCTAGTACTTCGTATAGTTCCATTTGTGCACGAATCTTGTTATATTCATCCATACATCCAACCGCATTTGTGGATGTGAACTGGAACAACGTCTTGTCAAACACCTTGAACTTGATGGTGTGTGCATGATAGACGTGTCCTTGTTCTCGTACCACCCTCGGTTTAAGCCGTATACTGATCGCCGCATCGTCCTTTTCCAATCCTGTCACTTCGATTGTCTTGTGCCCGTCGTCTGTTACTCGCGTCTTTGTCCACATTGAATAACTCATAATATGTATATTATGGAGTATTCAAGGAGAACAGGTATATCACCCCCCCAATAAAAAAGATTATTTCATTTTACAAAAGATCCGTTAGAAATAAAGGTTTAGACGCAAATAACCCCCAACGGATATGATCCGTTGGGGGTGGGTGGGTGAGTGAGTGAGGGGTTATATAATTATTGTAGATATGGGTACATACGGGTAATGAACTGTTCTTTGGTTTCTTGTTCTGGGTGAAAGAAATCACAACATGAATGTCGTTTTTTACACCGATCACCAAACCCACATATACGTGGATTTAGTTCTTGTTTTGAATGAGCAAAACCACACTGGTTTCCTCGATTGCATCGACCGTGTCGCATCATGTGTCGACATGGTTGGGTTTTCTTAACGTTAAACGGTGGAGCACGTTGGGTATTGCGTGGTCGTACAACCGGTTGGGTATTGCGTGGTCGTACAACCGGTTGGAACTCCATATCCATTTTTGTATAGGTAGAACGATGGGGTTTGATGTTGGTCGTAGGGATTTCATCACGAACACTCATATGAGCGATGGATGATGTACAAGGTCGGATCACCGGTCCCCAGCAAGATACTGGTTTGATTTCAATTACCTTGTCACTAAATTGTACAACTTTGGAACGTTTCAATGTTGGTTTTTCTAGTACTTTAGTCGGTTGAACGACCGTCTCTACGACTGTAGGTTGAACGTCCGGTTCTACTACCGTATCATCTTCATCCGACCACTCTTCCCAATGGTCTGGGGTTTCCATATCAAATAGAGATAAGGTAGGCGCCTTCTGTGTAAACTCAATAGGTGCCTTATGTGTAAATCCCGTACACAATGTGGGTTTGGTAGAGTTGTTTACGGGGGTGGTAAACACACGATTGTTTTTATAGTCAAGTGCTATAGAGGTGATCACACCCTTAATATTCGAAGTACAGCTACGAAGCGTCGTCGCGATCTCTCGCTTCGTAAATATACTCAAGTCCGTCGATGGACTGGCCTGCTTCTTCTTGTTCACCTTGGTTCGGATCGCCTTCAGGTGGGTGGTTGCCATCTGCAAGTTTGCCTTTCCCCGTGTCTTCAGCATTCGCCCGGTCGTCGTCCCCGCAATCGTCGCGTTGCTCGTCACAAATTCCGAAATCGCATCTAAGTCCGTCTTCTGGTTGTACATCTTTGTCATAGTACTCTCACTCATAATATGTATATATTATTGAGTCAAGAGAAATCAAGGGCTACCCACCCCCCAAGAAAAAACGAGAGTTTCATTTTACAAAAGATCCGTTAGAAATAAAGGTGTAGACGCAAAAAACCCCAACGGACACTTCCGTTGGGGATACATATTATCAGTATATAGGAATGTTTATCCTATACACTTCATTCATATTGTGTTTGCTTACTTGTCACTACCCACCCACCCACTTATTCTCAGTCGTCACAATCGCTCTCACTCTCGTTCTCACTCTCGTTCTCACTCTCGTTGTCCGAATTAGAAAACACACACTCTAATTGCTCGAGTATATCTTTCTTACTGGTGATACCCGTGATATCGATATCTTCGTACCTACACAAGAGTTGTAATTCTTGTTTGTTCATACTGCGAGGCTTGTCTTCATACATATCCGATAAGGCACCCCAGCATAGGTTCTTCGTCAATTGATCTTTCGTCGTCTGCTGCGTAT
>Ga0099798_10041_pt1 | contig 35864 bp, 2 predicted proteins | sample Uncmet_Sort29A_1_FD_89870 | JGI IMG/M metagenome (GOLD analysis project Ga0099798, IMG submission 89870) | Marine eukaryotic communities from CALCOFI LINE 67, Pacific Ocean - CN13ID_Sort29A_1 | ecosystem: Environmental > Aquatic > Marine > Oceanic | place: Pacific Ocean: Monterey Bay | collected...
GACTGTTCCAGCTGCACCAGGAGCTGTTATTCCTAGTAGTGGTGGCTTTGTTGGTGGTTCTGAATCCCTAAGATCCCGTTTAACTGCTCAAGAAACTTCTATTAGGCAATTATTAGATCGTATTAGTAAAATAGAGGGGAAATTTAGTAAAAAAGTAGGAGAGATTGAAGAGAGAGTGGAAAGTAGGTTGGATAGGATTGAGAGGAAATTAGAAGAGAGTGTTAAGGAGATGAACCAGAAAATAGAGATGATGCAGAATATGCAGATGCAGGGAATGCAACAAAATTTACAAGGGCAACAACAACGAAATTCAAAAACTAATCAGGGATGTACTGGAGGAAGTTCTAATTCTAGTTCTACTCCTGGTGGAGGGAGGGGTATGCTCGGTTCTTTACCGTTAATTGGAGGTATGATGGGTGGGAATAACGACCGTGAAATCGGTTCTATGACCGAACGCACCCTTAAAAAAATGATAGAAGATCTTATAGATAGCAAAATGAATGAACTATAATTAGATAACTAGAATATTTAATTCTTTAGTCTGAGTTTATTTAGCACTATTATGGCTAGCAGAATCGTATATGATCACATTATCATAACGATTTGTTAGTATTATATACCTTTTTTTTAAACTAATTTCACACACAGTTTAACAATATTTAGCATATGAGTAAGACATATAGAATAAATAAAAACGGGTAGGTATGTCTATACCCAGAATTACAGTATTTATGTACAATAAGAACTATACTTTTACCAAGAAATTAAAATCGAAATAAATATTTTAGTTACAAGCGATAAATTGTTATATACAAAGTTTTTAAATTTCACACCGGTCCTGTCAAAAAAATAGATCATTTTTAAAATATCAAGTTTTAAAATTGAAATGTAAGATTACGCTCGCTGTAAGTAATGCACAGTGGGTAGGATATATGAACAGATACCAGAAGTGGTATCTAACGGAACTAAAACAAAACACTTGGCTAGGGAAAGTTAGGTATTTAGCTACAGTAGAATAATTCTTGTGGAGATATTCCAATATGTAATAGCATCAGAAATTATTAAGTAGGTATTAAACATTACTGATAGATTATGTATGTAATTTAAGCACTAGGATACAAATATAAGAAATTTAATGAGAATCGATAACGAACAAAAAAAATTAGCGGAGGTCAGGTATAACTGAGATTGTTACAATGTTCGATAATTTCGATTAGCAGGTGGAAGTTTTGTGAATTATTTGTTTCGTGAAATTGTAGTGTAGGTATTAACCGAGAAAAAAGGGAAAGGCTAAGAACATTCTGAAATGGAAATGTGCGTAAATCACACCTCAAGGAAATTTGGAAATTATGAAAGTAGCGTTTCTGCTAAGAATTTGAATTGAATGTTATTATGTATGGATGAATTAGAAGATTTCTAATTGATTTGGATTTTAACCTGGTATTTGATTTGTTATTTTATTTACATCCCACTAACACCATCTTATTTCCTATTTTCCTCCTTACAGCGGTCAGTATAATATACCTTAAATATTGATTAGTAATCCCCTCTTATTGTAGCTATATTAATAAGAAGAGAAATTTTAGTAGAATTTGTATATTCAATTTTATAAGGAAAAGTAAAATTATTTACCATTATTGATTTATTATTTACCGCTTGTATTGTAGCGAGGTTTTATCATTATTTATAGTATTGCAATTACTAGCCGTTGTCTTAGCTTACAAAATCAGTACATCATTTTATTTCGATTATTCATAAATTATTCATTAATTTCCTTCACCTGGAGTGGTGTTGAGGTAAGTTCAGAAGGTAAACTTACATAGGTATAGATAGTATATACCATTTTTTCATTTAAAATTACTCAAATTATTATTACAGCAACAGCTCTTGGTACTACTGTAAATTTTCAAAAAACTTTATCTCACTTATATATCTAAGTCATAAAGTTGTATAATTTTTACCATTACCAAGATGTATTCCAATATTCTTAAATCTCTTGTTTTCAGTATACTAGCTGTAATTGGCACAAAAAGTGTCCTTGCAGCGTTGTCTCCTAAAGTCTCTAGTACTGATTCTATTGAGCCTGATTCTACACCCCCAATCAGAGACACTACTACTGCAAATTCAAATTGGTTAGATACTGTTTCAGATGTGGATGGAAATAATGTACTAGAAAATGCCAATTCTGAACATCTAGCAGCTAGTGATGGACCATGTAACTATAGAAGCGGTTCGTCGGTTGGAGACATAGCGGATTTGAGTGATCTGAATCTTCCTACTGAAATTTCTAATCCTCTTGAGAGTCTTGAAACTAATGAGTCCTATCAATGGAGATTTCATTCAATTCAGTATTGGGCACAGTTGTTTAGAGATGCTACTAAATGTAAAATTGGGAAACAAAATGATATAGAATATGAGCGTTTAATCGAGGGTATAGAGGAGTTAAAAAAAGTGGAAAATGAAATTAGTACTGTGGTTTTTCAAGATGAGTCCATGAAAAATAAATTAAACGATGCTATAAAGACAATTAGAGATGAAATGCGTACTGAAAAGAGGGATGATGACCAAGAGGAAAAACTAAGACAGAGTAGAATCCAACAAAGTAGAGAGTTATTACAGAAATTTAGGACATGGAGATTTGTAGGGCAAGATGATGTGTCTAGCTCAGGCGCTGTTACCGGAATAGATACTGATTTCCTAAATAAAGTTAAAATCGATCCTAAATCCTATGACAAACTCTCCTCTCTATCAAGATTACAATTTGAGTATAATGGAGGGAGTTATTTTTTGAGATGTAGAGGGTTGAATGAGAAAGAAAGATTGAATTTCAGTAGGGATAGAGCGAATTTGAGATCCTCTGGGGGGAAAGGAAGCAGTAAAGGTAGTAGTTCTGGTAGTATTGACTACCTTTTAAATAGTCTCTCAAAACGGGATGTCACCGTTGAGGATCTCTTACTTGATGTCTCCTCCAGACCTGATTTACCTTCCTCTATGCCTCTTACCATACTGAAAAAGGTAGTACCAAAAGCTAAATCCTTCTTGCCATTAATTAGGAAGAGGCTAAATAACTTTTATTCCAATACTGGTAATGTATTGAGGAAAAGTATTATGAAAAACGTTAGATTACAGCAAAATAAGGCTCTAGTAAGGGCGTTAGAAATAAAAAAAGACGAGGAAGAACGAAGAGAGAGAGCTATTGTAAGGGCAAGAAACGTAAGAAGTGGTGGAATAAGTAGTGAACCTAATTCAAATTCTTCTAATGGAAATACCGGTTCTAGTATGATGTTAAGTCCCCAAAAACATGTCAAGAAACCTATATCCCCTGTTAAGGATGCTGCTGCTCAGGTTATTACATCTGTAGCACCCAGATTAGAGTTTTCATGGGTTTTTGGAGATAATATTGATAATGGTATTTCTCAGAGTAGTAAAAATCCTTTTACACGAGCAGAAAAACTCTACAATGATATCAGTAGCGATAAAACTCTATTTGATAGATCTAGATATGATGAAAATGCTACTATTTCTAGGATGTTGTTAAAAGTATGGGAGCAAAACAAGGGTAGTAGTAATGTTTATAATGGTATTTCCCCTGTTGAGATCCAACAATTTCCAGAACTACTACCGAGCTATTGTGATCTCGCAGTTGAAGACGGTTCAACAGGTATGGTAGTCGAAGGAAGAGCATTGGCGCGTTTGGAGACTGCGTTGAATCAGTCGAAAGCTTATTGTGAAAGCCAGACTAGTATCGGTGATCTATTAGACTCTGCTAGGGAAACAGCAACTAAATGGGAAGAGGTGGAAAGGAGGAAAAGGGAAGAGAAAAAGACTACTATGACAGATTCAGTAACTGGAATTGCAGGTACAGCTTCTAGAACTGTTTTAACTGGTGATCAGAGGGATACCTTGATTAGACAGGAGTATTTGCAGCATGCCATTATTGACAACGAAGAAATTCCAGAAAATCCCGACAGTACTGCTATCCTACACAGAGATATAGAAAATGAACTCTCCGGTGTTAACTCACAAAATCATGATAAAAAACTTAGTCGTAAATCCTTCAATTTAGCTTTTTTGAAATACCAAAGTCTATCTACTGTACAGTCTGTTATGAGATCTATTGTAGCTGAGGTTCAGAATTTAGGGATATGGGAGGGAAATAAAGGATCAAATGAATGTGGGTTTTCAGGCCTAAGTGGGCCTGCGGGAGGCAGTAGCTTTGCCGTAGATCAAGTTCTCCTATTGAAAAAAATGCAAAGGAAAGCTCTATTTAGTTTTGCAGGAGATGAAAAAAAGTTAGATTTTAATCCTGATTCCGATCCAATTGAGGAGCAGAAAAATCATTTAATGGAGTTATCAGAGAAGATGTCGAATGTAGTTACTGCTACTGGTATGAGTACTACTGTTGTCGATAGAAATGCAGGCAAGCTATCAGTTCCACCCGCTGTTATTAATTACACATTTAAAGCACAGGATACTCATGCTAAAGTAAAAAAGATAACTCAGCAGTCGAAATTAGAACTACAGAGAAGATTTCTCTCCCTAAGAAAGGAACTCGACGGCATGATGGAATATTTAAATAGCTCTGTACAACCGACATTAAGAGGTTTAAAAGATAGGTGGTTCCCGGTTGAGAGAATAATAGAGAGAGATCCAACAACTGGTACAATCGTGATTAATCCTAAAACAGGACGGGAAAATGTTAAAGTAATTCCAATCCCCCCTTCTGAGAGAGAGTCGTTTAGAACGTGTGATGAGGTAGTGGAATTAATTAGATCTGTACAAAGGACGGTAGAAGGGATTGCTAAGGCTAGTGAGCAGAAGATTTTGAGGGATTCTAGGGAGGCTGAAAAATTAGAGGAGCAAAAAAGGAATGAAATGAGGATGGAGAAAATTAGATTGAAAGCGATAAAGACAGGGAAAATTAGTACTGGAGATCTATCAGGTGGTAAATTAAATTTAAGTGAGGCAGAGAGGAAAAAAAAAGAAGAGGAAGAGGAGGAAAGGCGTAATGAGGAGGATCGATTGATTAAAGAGGAGATGGAAAGACTTCTTAAGAAACCTATTGAAAAGTGTACAAAAAGGGTGAGGGATTTAAGATACTATAGAGAGAAAAACGAGGGGTTTTGCCCGAGGGAAGCAGATACAGATGTCTATATGCTGAGTAGGGAGATGGGTGGATTAGGTTTAACCAAGCAGGGAGGAGGATTTACAGAGGGAGATTGTGATGAATTATCAGGTTGTAGCACATCTAGAGAGTTAGCAGAATGTCAATATGAAATTTTGAAAAATAAGGATGTAAGGGCGACTTATATGAAGGGAGCAATTTTTAAAACACTATTGCAGGGTCTGGACGAGATGGGTGTTTTTGATGATTTGGATGATATAGGGAGGGGCGGCGGTAAAGGCGGTGGTAGTGCTGGTAAAACCGGTGGAAAGAACAATACTGTTAGAAATATTGCCGAAGCCGCTAAAAAATTTAATGAGGATGTGGAGAATGCAGCTAAAGTAGTAAATGAGGATGAAGATGATACTGCTCGTGTAAATCCTCCTGAAGATGAAAATGACGATTCCTTAGAAAGTATGAGAAAGAAACTCAATAGTATGGTAGACGAGGATATGAAAGACCTCGACCCAAACGACCCTGAATACCTGTCTAAAATAGAGCAGAGGAATTATGATCAATTATGTTTAGTTAGACAGCGTCTTGATCAATTAATTGGAGATTTAGCTGGGGAATGTGAGAAATTTAGGTCGGAATGGAATACATGGTTTAGTAAAGATCCGGATATATGGAGCTTTGAAAAAGCGGAAGAAGTATTTGGTGAGATGAAGAAGGTGGAGAAAACGATAAAAGAGGAAGAAGAGAGGGAAAGAAAGGAGAGGGAGGGAATTGATGAAAATTCTTTAATTACAGGCGAAAAAATACCAAAAGACAGTAGATATCTATATGAGGAGAATCTAACTAGAAACAACTCTCAAGTAGCTGCAGTAAAACCAGAAACAGATGAAGAAACTGCTATTCGCCGTAAAAGAGAAAAAAAACAAGAGGAGGAACAGCGATCTACTATTGTGAAATATTTGAATCCTCATAAGAATCTTCAAAGTTTTGCGGCTACAGTAGTGGGGTATGATTTTATAAGGGAAAGACAGCAAATTGGGAATTCAAATGCTAATGGTATTGGTAATTCTGATTTCTCAGCTGAATGGTTTAAGAAAGATATAAATGGAATACCGTATTTTGAGATGCCTGATAGGTGTTATTACACGGAGGACTTAGAGAAATACGACGTTGAAGTAAAGGAAAAAGATCCAAACGCTCCTCCTGCTGAGCCTAAGAATAAGGATGAGGATAAAGATAACAAAACTAAAAACGCTGCTAAAGAGTTGAAGAACAAAAAGAAAGATATTAAAGTTACGATTGCTGAAGAAGATCCTGATAAGTTAAATGTAGTTTCTAGTAGTGTTACTGAAGATTCTATTATCTCTGATGATGAATTAGATGGGGAAGAAGAAGATGCTACTAAAAACGATCCTTCTAAAAACATGCTAGACATAAATCTCGATTCTGATCTCAAAGTTTCTAAAGAAGAATACAATACCAAAAAAACCCTTGAGTCCTATACTGATTCCAAACCTACTCCAAATCTTTATCCCGAGGTTTCCCGCCTCTACAAACATGTTACCTTCCTTCCCGCAGGTCTGTCCGACCCCGTCCACAGAAGAAAACTCATTCCCCATGCTGCTTTCGAAGTTTTCATTAAACATCTCAGACAGAGTACTTTATTCCATAATTTAGTTAATCGGCTTGGGTATTTTGTAATGAGTGAGAAGAAATTAGAGGGGAAGAAAAGATATAGTGATTGGCAATTAGGAACTGATGTAGGTGAGGAAATCGGTGGAGTTGTAAATAGAGTGAAGAATGTTATGAATGTATTTAAGGGTAGTACTGGGGAGGTAGTTGGGAATGTGGTAAAGAAGGGAGCGATGTTAGGAGCGGGGTATGCACTTGGTGGAGAAAAGGCTTTTAGCAGTGTGTTAAATGGTAGTGGTCCATTATCTGGAACTTCATTAGCGGGTAATGCAGGTGCTGAGAAAATTGCAAATAAAGTCTTTACGGGGAATGCATTAAGTGTGGGGAGGGAGATGCGTAGTCAGGGTGTTCCTATACCAAGCGGTATGGACGAGTTATTTGGAAGGCATATGATAAATCAAGTAATGAACGGTAATCAAAATAAAAATAAGGAGGGAAACATAGATGTAGGAACTGCAAAAATGAAAGCCAAATTCTCTAGTCCCGACACAGGTGTGATCCCCGATCCAGAAGGATTTTTTTCGCCTGCAACAACTTCTTCTACCGACACTAATATTGATGATAATTCTTTTATTTTAAGAGATTTCCGTGAAATCCCTCTTGCAGATGTCTATATTAGGACAGAGAAATTCACCGACAATGAACTTGACCCAAAACCAAAAACCAACTTTAACCCAGCTGATATCTGGAAAAATATCGGTTCTATGATAGGTCAACAACTTGTTTCTCGAGTATTTGACGGTGCTACCGGTGGTTTTGCTGTTAAATTCGCCGCTTCTGCTGCATATAATATCGGTACAGGATTGATTTTCCGTAAAGGATTTCGTTTTATTCAAACAATGAATGAAAATAATAAGAGGGAGCAGATGTTTAGTAGTGATTTGCAGGAGAGTCAATGGTTACAGTTACGGGATTCTGAAGATCAGGAGCGTAGTAGCAGGGATAATAGAAGGAAAAAACGGGTGATAGAAAGTGCATTAGGATTGGATGAATCTGAAGGAGGATATGCTGAAAATCTTCTTAGTGGCATGATGCATATGTCACAAGAGGAAATATCTAAGAAACTAGATGAAAGATGGTTTCTTCTTACGAAGAGTTTAGAAACATGTTTATTAAAGAACTTAGGGGGGATAAGAGATGATGATCCATCGTTTTTTATGACAAACACTGATAAAAGTAGTAACATTGCATCAATTAGCGAAGGTAGTACTAGTGGTTTATCTAGAAATGAAAGAAGTGGTTTTACGGCTAGTGGAGCAGTAAATAGGGATAGTTTCCGTCTTGAAGATGAAAAAAGGAAGATGAGGGAGAGGTTAATTAGGAGTTTGCTAGAGGAAAGTAGAAAAGTAGATATAGATTTCCAAAAAAGGTGGAGGAAAAAGCGGGAGAGGGCTATGAATAGTTTAGCGTTAGACATGGTGGATGAAGAACTGAGAAATACAGTTGCTGGAGGAGATTTTAGTGGGTTGAATGATAGAAATAGAGGGATTAGTAATGCTGATAGGTATATTAAACATTTAAATGATCCAGCAAATGAAGAAGAGCTAGAGGCTGTGAAACTAAGATTATCTAAAACCGAGATGAAAGATGATATTCATGAAAAAGCTGATTACAGGGATGAAAATCTTAATACAGTGATATTACAATTGGATGAGTTATTTCAGAGTGTTGCTCTTGATGGGGAGAAGAATCATCCTGGGTTGTGGGCACTAGATCTAGACGGAGATATGGCTACCAGTGGGGGATTACTCGGAAATACCGGTGGTAGGAAATGTAATATTTGTCGTACTTATCATAAAAAAGCTACAGGAATGCTAGCAAGAGACAGGAAATTACAGTTAGGGATGGATGCAATTCAAAGCAATTTACCGGATGCTACAGTATCCTATATCAAAGGTAATTTAGATTCTTATATTAATTTATTACAGGGACAGAGCAGGAAAGTGTTTTCTTTTATTAGAAATTATAGATTTAGTACTGTGAAAGTAGCTGGTAGTGGAATTAGAGGAGGTTATTCTACAAAAAGTGGGAGTGGTGCTCATAAACCACGTAGATATCACCATTTCGGCGTATCATTTGGGGAGAAAATTCAACATATCAGGGAGTTATCAGGTAGACCTGAGAATTGGAAGATACTACAAGCAGTAGAGAGTAAGAGAGAGAAAATTTATTTAGAGAGGTTGGAGAATTGGAAATGTAGAGTTAGGAATTATTTGACTGCTTATAGAAAATGGGAACAGGATTTACGGGCATGGGAGGGGGAGAGAGAAGAGAGGGAAGCGATTTTACGTGGGGATACAGATGATGATGATGATGATGATAGTGAAGTTGATGAAGAGGAATCACTAGAGGTAATTGAGGAGGGTGTGGAAGAAGAAGATGAGGTTGAGGAGGGTAAAAGGGATAAAACTAGCAAGAAAACAAAATCAGCTACTAAGGGTGAAGGAGAGGAAGAAGAAGAAGAGGATGAGGGCACTGTAATTGCTAAGAACTCCAAGAAGAAAAAATCAAAAGCTGTCTCACCTGTTGGTTCTGCATCGAGTACTAGATCTGAGCTGAAAAAAAGAACCTCAGTTACTGCTACACCTGTTGGCTCTGCCTCAAGTATCAGCGCTAAAAAAGAAACTGCTACACCTGTTGGTTCTGTAAAAAGTACCTCCTCTGAATTAGTAGTAAAGGAGCCATCTGCCAGTGCTAGTGTCACTGCCAGTATAGATCCGTTATTACCAGCACTAACTGAGCCAGCTACTGCAATTCCAATTCTAAGGGCCAGACCTACTGAGCCTATTAAGCCTCCTCCCGAACCGATAACCGAGGGTAAACAGATTGATTTCCACAGCCTTGCGAAATTTTCACTTGAGTTTTTCTTTGGTGAAATCCCTCAACATATCGTAAAAGAAGATGGTAGTGATGAAAATTCGAGATCGAGATCAAGTTCAATATCTGATCATACCAAAACTCCATCAGGCAATGATCTCCTTTCCCAGGAAGATCAAAACCGTTTAGATTCCCACGCTCTTGAATCTCGTTTAACAGTCTTATCTTCTACAAATTTGGATGATGAGCTTACTGTTTTAGAACGCAGATTAGGTAGCAATCACCCAAAAGTTCTTGCTAATAAGTTTGCTGCATGGTATGTTAGAACGAGTGGGGAAGAAGTAATTAGAAATTTAAAGAAAATTACTAGTCAGATGCTAGAGGAACTAAAATTGGACTTGAGTAACTGTCAAGCGCGGGAAGAGAGAAGTAGTTTTGAAAACACTACTACTGTTAATTTCGATGTTACAAATCTAAATGAGGATGCTACTGATGATGAAAACGACAAACCTAACGCTGATCAAGAATTAAAATGGGAATTAAAATGCAGCTATTTAGCAAACAGAGGGTTACCGTATGTACGGGTAATAGACGGTGTTGAAAACGGATTTGTTTCTGCTCAGGATATGATGATGCTAGTAAGCAGTTTTGTATTGGAGAAGGAAATAAAAGAGGGTGGTTTTCATGGGGAGGATGGTACTGGTACAGGGGAAGATGTAGCTCAAAAAAGAAGAAATGAGGTAAAAAGACAAATGCAGGAGAGAAAGAAGGCTGTTAATTTGAGGATTAAGAATATGAAGAAATATGCAAAAGAGAGTAAGGGGGAGATATGGAGTAAGGGGAGGGTAATCGCGGAAAGAAAACGTTTACTCGAGATTGAAAGGAAGGATGTGATAAAAGGAGTTTCTATATTTACAGTGATTAGTGAGGAAAAACAGAGGAATGAAAACGCTAGTATGACCAAAAGATTATCATCTGATGCTGATGGTCCTAGACGAAGGAAAATCGCAAAGTGGGTTTTAGCATGGTTTAAAAATATTGCTACATCTGAATTACTTACAATATCCCAGAATGTAGTCCGTGGTAGAATGTTACATCCACTTTGGGTAATGCATTTGGAATATGTGATAACACAACAGTTGAAAAAAGGGTATTTAGTAGAGACTGAGAAAGGATTTCCAGCAGTTGGGGAGGACGGTATTAGGGTGCCAAAAGTGGTGATTGCATTTAAACATTATAGGAAAGGGAGTAATGGAGAGGGGATTGGGAGCGGTAGCTCAAAAATGGGTGTTAACAATGGAGCTGATCCTGCCGAAGTCAGGGCAGTAAATAATGCTTCAAAGATAGGAAACATTGCAGGTTCTGAAAATAGCTCTGCAGGATTTGATGATTCCGATGGCGGTAGCACTACAAGTTCAGTACTAGGTGACCTAAAAAACCTCTCTCCTGAAGACCCTACTTCCACTATTACTGATGGTTCCAGTTTCGGGTTTTTTGAATTAAAGGACTATAGTCTAACAAAAGAAATAAACTCAGTGAGTGGTAGTAGCGAATCCTTTGCTAAACAACTCGTAGATCTAAGACGTCTAGAACTTTTTGAAGACGAGTTAAGACAATTCTCCGTTGCAATAGAAACAGATCTTGCTTATGTAACAGAGGAAATCAAATCCTCCACCGGACAGCTCAAGGAGAGAGAGGAGGGATTTTATAGGTATTTATTTACTAAAAAACAGGTAGTACCATATGGATTTGCGATGAGATTATATAAAAGTGAGGATGTAATACAGGGGCAGTATGGCGTTTCTAGTGAATACGGGCCGGAAATACGAGCGCAATCTGTAGCTGATATAGATATTGGAAATCAAATAGCTGAATTTGCGAGTGAGAATTTACAAATTCCTAGTACTGAGGAATATAGTGTTGAAGGTGGTAAAGTCTCTGAAAATATTGATACTTCAATCACAAATCACCTCTCCGTTTTTGTAAATCTCGGCAAGCGTTCTATGACTTCCCTTGAAAAACTCATCGGTCTACTGGTAGTTGAAGCATTTCGCGGTATTACTACAGATACAGGAGATAGAAAGAGTCTTATACAGGCTAAATTACGTCTTAGAGCAGATAAACACGCCGGTATTAATAGACTCATGAGAGAAAGCGGGATGGAAGAGACTGGTAAAGGGAAGGGATGGGAGGAAGATGTTAAAAGGGTGAGGAAATTGAAGATGCAGTTGAGTATGGAATCTGATGAGGGATATGATTCAGATGGTGAAAGCACAAGAGCTGGAACGGATTTTGATGACAGTGATGACGATAGTGTTTCAAATATCGATGGTAGTGGTAGTTCTGGTATTGATTCTAAATTTGAACAAAACATTTATAGTAATGAGTATGTGTGGCCTTATGGTACAAGTTCTGATTCAGGTAATGGATCTGGTCCAGGCCTCCTATCTGATCCTTTTATCCTCAAAGCCATCGACGAAATCAAAGAATCTACATTTAAACTCAAGGAGAAAAGCAATAATGAACTTTCAAATTCTATTGTTAGTACTAGCGGAGCTAAATCAGCATTAGATCGTTTCGGGTTAAGGGAGACTGTAGAAAGGAAATACGTGAATTTAGATGATCCAGAGGTTATTAGAGAGGTTTTAGATGGGGTAAACCGTTATTTTGAGATGGATAGGGAGGCGCAATTTTTGTCGGAAATAATGATTATTGGGTTGCAAGAAGGGTTTAGTGGGAAATTGTATCAAGAACCTCTAAATCAAAATACTGCATTTTCAAATGGTGTTATTAGAGTCCTTCCTAGAGAAACATTTATTGATAAGCATGATAAACCTAAAAAAATAGATGCTAAGACTGGTGAAATCATTTTTGATCCATATAGAAAACAGATACCATTTGGAAGAAAGGTTATTTTACTACGCAGTGCAGTAGCTGATATTTCTGGTTCAGCAACCTTTCTTGCCCTCACAGAAAATGTGTCTGCTAATAGGTTTTTCAGAAGAGAAGCACTTAGAGCTAGCTTAAGAGATGAAATTCTATCTTGGAATGAAATTCGCGCTAGATATGATAGTGAGTACACTAAATTAAGTCTAAAAAGGGAGATTGAAGGAGGCGCGAAGAGCAACGCTGCATTACTGCAGGTGGAGAGAATGAATCTTGAAAACAAAATGAATGCAAATGGATCATTGATGAGAATGGGATTAGAATCTGATAGTGCTAGAATCGCTAGAGAAAAGTTGGAGAGTCACTTATTTGTTGAATGGAAAGGAGGAGATAGTGATGGTAGGGGAGATGGAGAACACACTAGTAGTGCCGTACAATTGATGGATCTAGATGAAGTATCAGCATTACTATCAGCCCTTCCTGTTTCACAATTAGAAAGTTTGATAAGTTCTCATACACCGGGTGTTAGTACTGATATTGCTAAATTAAAACAAATGCGTTTTCAGCGTCGTCAAGAACTTGACTCTAAATTGAAATTTGTTGCACAGAAGATATGTATATTAGACAAATCCAACAGAAATGATTCCAAAGAAAATAAGATTAATTATATGGAAAATGATCGTCTATTTCTCAGGGGCATAGAAGTCGACGCCGAATCAGGTATACCTGAATCCCACTATTTCAGGTTACCGAATTCAAAACAAATTTGTAGCAGCATAAAAGGCCTGTTGGAAATATGGGTAGAAAATACAGCAAATGGTAACATGAGCGTAGACCAACTAAAGCAGGAATCTTATTACATTGAACATTTAATTCATAATGTAGCTATATCTCGTAGTAAAGTATTTGATTTCGCAACTCTTTTTGAGGATTCTGTGGCTATACAAAACGATGGTTCGGCACAAGAGAAGCTCTCAATGGAGAATCTCATTAATTTGAATATGTTAACAAGAAACAATAAATCTACTGGTAAAAATAGTTTTGCTAAAAATGGTTCTAAAAGTCTTGCTATCAAAAACACTAAGAAGGATTTACAAAGACAGGAGAGGTTACTTGATGGAGAGGAGACAGCTTTGGGATCTACTAGATACTTGAATGTAGCTCAAATGGCTCTAGATGTAGTAGCCGGCAGATTTGGATCAGGTGCGAGTGGTGGAGGAGGTTCTTCTTCTGGCATTGGTGGAAGTGGTACTAGTGGTATCTCTTCTTCTGGACCCTCATCGTTGTTTGCTAATTTAATTCTTTTGAGGATGCGTAGCTTAGCGCAAGAAGAAACAATTCTTAAAATCTTCATTAATGGAGTGAAAAAAGCAGGAAGTAGTAAGAACCTTAGAAGAGAAAATGCTATTAAGAATTTCGATAGTTATGCAGAAAAAAAAGCTGGGGAGGAGAATGAAAAAATCGATAGAGCTATCAATGGCAATGATCTAGATGATGATTTAGTAATAGATGACAAGGATGATGACGATGAACCTATCCCAGCAGTAAATTTACAAAAAGCTATCCAGCCTTCTGATTTAGTTGAACCATTATTAACAGAGCAGAGTTTGAGGGACTGGAGTTTGGCAATTCCTAAGGTTTACTTTGGGATTGTGGATGGGAATGAATGGGGGGTGAGGAATATTGATGTATCAAGGCCGTATTGGGACATGGATGAGGAGGTAGGGGACTCCATTATCGGTAATAGCAATGGTGATCATGTTGGTGCAAATAGAATAAGCTATGCTAAATTAGAAGCTAACTATCGGGAAGATGAGTTTAGGGTAAAGGAATTGGAAAGAAAGAAAAAGAGAAGAGAAGAGGTAGTTGAGGAGGAAAGGAAGAGGAGAGAAGAAGAGGAGGAGGCGATGAAAAAACTGGAAGAAGAAAAATCTGACGAAGAAAAGGAGGAAGAGGAAAAAATAGAAGATGATGAAGAAAATAAATCTAATGATACTACTCCTAAAGCTGTAACAGTAATTTCAGTAGCAGCCTATGACCAAGAAGACGAGGAACTTGAAGAAGCTCGTGAGAAACTCCGCATCTTAGGAGAAATTTTACAAGAAAATAAGAAAAAAGAACGTTTCATGCTCGACCCTTGCGGCGAAGCCTATATGGTAAATACAAAATATAGTAAATGTAAAACTAGATGGAAAAATACTTCGGTGGAGAGATTGGTTTATGTAGGAAATAGTGGATCTATTAATGGTAGTAATGGTATAAACGATGGTAGCAGTAGTGAATCAGAAAGTATGATACTGAAGCCACCAAAATTTGCATTTGTCGCTTACTCTGTAAGGAATGCTGATCCTAAATCAGTAGCTAAATCTTTAACTGAAAGAGATCCAAAAACAATTTTCTCTAATGAGAATTTGGAGAAGAAATTACCGGGGCATAGTTTACTCAATATCCTAGTCACAAAAGATGCAGAAGATATGATTCGGAAGCATCTGAGGCGGGCTAGATCAGGAATTAGATCATTAAGAAGTTTCGGTGACTTTAAAGAGTATATACATAGTGCGATAGTGGAGATACAGTCTACCAGTAGTTCGAATGATGATTCTAACAATAAAGGAAATGGCAGCAAACTCGATAAATCTATCAACTATTTTCCTCCCCTCCTCGATGAAGCCTCCCTAAATCAATTGAATTATTTCCTCCAATTAATGGAAGAGCATTTATCAAGGCATGAAAACCCCGAGGCTAGTCGTGAGCACAATGCCTTCTTCGGTTTCGTAAAACGTGAACTCTTCCTCGCTTGCGATATCGTAGAGAGAAATACATTAGAGTTTTATCAATATTCTAGGAGGGAATTAGAAACACTAGCTCGACAAAGGGTTGCTAAAGAGGCGTTAAATGATGTGCATGGGCTAAACGCATTAACTCAAAAACATACTAAAACCCTAACTAAATTAGCTAAGGAGAAATCTATGTGGCGTGAAATCGGGAATTTCTATAGAAGTATGAGAACAGCGGAGAAACAGTTGATGCAAATTCTTATCGCACTGCAGAGGCAAGAGAAGGCAATACAGATAGCGAAAGCAGAGTATAATACTGAAGCATCCAACCTCATAGATAAATTAGATCCACTGATGGTGAAAATGATATTAATGACGCATCAAGTACAGGCGAAAATTGGAAATAAAGTGTGGGAGAGACCAGGAAATTTATTAAATGGTCCAAATAATGTTGATGATAGTGACGGTAAATGGCTCCAACTTCATATAGCCGAGGTAATGAATCCAAAACCTTTATTATTGCCGGAAATTGCTACAACCAACGGCGTTACTATCCCCAACAATATCCAGCAATCGGAATTAGCTTCTTTAAAATCATTAAAGCAAAATAATCATGCGTTATTAGGTTTCGAACATGCTCATCAATGGGGAAAGAGGGGGGAATGTAGAGAAAATAACTATCTTTGTCAGTCTCAAGCGGGATTATATGACAAAGATGATCGTATCGTCCAAGGTGGATCAACTATGAGTAGTAGGGATTTAGTTTTACTATTAAGGTCAGGTAACAGTGATTTAGCTAAAAGTATTAGTCAGATGTTACAGAGTAGTGCAAATGCGTATGACCAGCAAGAAAAACGTCTTGATATAGCAGTAGAATATGGGGGTGAGGAAGCTAAAGAAAACCCTGGGCTCAAGAATCCAAGCGGTTATGAGGGTGGAAATATTAAAATCACCGAGTTAGAGGGGAATAGAAAGTTATGGAAGGGGTATATTCTTGTTAATAGTAGCGAGACATGGAGATTAACAAGAGTTATGCATGAAATAATTGAGAAAGGGAGTATTCTTACAGCTAAAGCTGAGGCTAGGCACAGGAAGCGGCCTGATTGGAATAGAAAAGGTTTTAATCAAATTGTACCAACAGCCTTTGTGAAAAATCAATTCAAGAATTTACTAACTATATCGGAGGAAGAAGAAGATGAAGAATATTATTTGGAAACACGATTAGCTCTTCACCCGCCACCCGAATCCGCCCCCGGAGACCCCCCAATCCTGCCAACTGAAAAAGAAAACCGTTTTAAGAAAGATCATATACAGAATGAAAAAAACAAATTAGATAATGACTACTTGAAAGAAGTACCAGCTAGTGAAGCAAGTATAACATTATCTTTAACGGGGGCGGATTTGATGGAACTTTATAGATCTTTTCCACATGGAGATTGTGATTGTGGGGTGAGTGGGAGTGATAAAAAGATTTTCCCTAAGGAGGAGCTAGGTGCGGTCGAGCAAGATATACAGTTTGTTAGAAAAAGTTTATTGATACAGAGTTGGGGATTAATGGGATCGCCGCCTACTAAGGGGGAAATTGATGCAAAATGGAGGAAAGAACAGGAAAAGAAGAACATATTTTCAAGCGGTGGAGGATCTGCTAGTTCTAAGTATATGGATACTACTTTTAAACGGAATTTCAAACATTTCAATTACAAGGCTGCGATTAAGGAAAATAACGAGGTTAAGAAGGAAAAGGCTAGAATCAGGAAGCAAGAACTTGCTAGCGCTGGGAGGAATTTAGATAGCAAATGTCCGCTTGTGTTGCATTGGTTAACTACTATAGAGAGGCATAGTCCGGAAATAGAGAAGGATACTGAGTTTTTAGCTATGCTGGAGAATGATGAGATTGAAAAAGAAATTTTGGAAGTAGAAAACGATCTGATGATGGAGTCCGAGAAAGAGGGGTATAGTAGTACCGGTAAAACTAAAAGTAGTAGCAGTAAAGATACTAAAGATGATCCTACCAAAGCTCGTAGTGGCACCATTCTATCTAAAATGGAAGAAGCATCAAAAAAATCTACTATCATCAATCAACAATCTCAGCAAGAAGAGAAATGGGTAAAATTAGTAGCGGATTATCCATTATTAGAGCCGAGATTTGGAACTTCTGATGTTTTGAGGGAGTGGGATAAGGGTAGAATTTTTATAAGGGAGCAGAATAAGAAGAGAGCATCCGCTGCTCGTGAAAACAACGATGTGGGAGCTGCGAAGGATTATGCAATGAAAGAGCATTTATTTAGTAGAACAAAATTTGCTGCAGCAATTAGGAAAAAGAGGATGGAAAAAATGAGTGAGGAAGAAGATAGGGCAAGGGAAGAATGGAAAATGATGACAGGAAGCTATGAAGTGAATTTTTATGGGTCAGGAAACGGAAATAATGGTATTAAGGGAGGTAATTCAAGAAATGGTGGTGCTAATAAGGATAAAATGTCACCTGAGGATCGATTGAAGGCAGCGGTACATCCAGTTAGTTTGAAATTCAGTAAAGATGGACCTGTGGATTGTGAAATGTCTTTTCTCTTGCAGGAAAGAAGGGAAGATATCGATAGTGATGCAAAAAGAACTAATCTACAATTAAGATATATTAAAGCAAAACGAGAGCAACGGGAAAGAAAAAGGTTAAAAGATATTGGTATAACCGATCCAGATACTGTCAATCATATATTGAATAATGAAAAGAAATGCGCACTTCTTACTGATATCAGGCTGTCAGGACGGTTAATGGATAACCAACTCTACCATAATGCCGCTCGTCGTTACCTAAATCCAAGAAATGATAATGCTAATAAGGATTTATTTTTAAAAAATAGGACAAAGAAATCTGTTTTTGCGTTGCAGAAAGCGATTGATAACTCGCTTATTGATCCAGATGAGGGATTACCACGGTTATACAAGGCTTTTAATCAACATAAAATTCATGATGAAAGCGGATTTGGGAGTTTAAAAGACATTAAAGAGGGTTACCTAGTGGATGAAAAGTTATTCAATTTAGAGGAAGAACTAAAAAATAAAGAGAAGAAAATTGGGTTATCAGGAATAGATACGGAATTTTACGGCACTGAAAAAAGTGGTACTGGACTGTCACTGTCGATAGGTGGTATAGAATCTCATGACATCTACAAAACCCCTCAGGAGAGGATTGAGGAGGTGAAGAATAAGATAATGTTGAGAAGAAAAGACCCAAGGCTATATGCAGAGGAGGTAATGATGAAAAAGATGAGGGAGGAAATAGAGAGGAGGAAAAGAGTGAAGAAAGAGAGGGAGAGTAAAATACGGGCAGAGGAGGAGACGAAGGAGATTTTAGCGGGTATGGAAGGTATAGAGAAGGAGAAAACTATTACAATAATTGAGGATACTAAACCTAAATCTATGTTTGAGAAGTTGAAAAGTTTTGTAGGTAAAGGTAGTAGTGCAAAAACAATGACTACTACAATTGAGAAGACAGAAGCTGACATTAAAATTGAGCGTATTAGGAGGAAAAATGAATTCCGCTCAAAGATGGGTGTCAATTGGGCTGACCAAGATAGTCCCTATGGCGCTGTCACTGTACTTTCTGGGGTGGTAGAAATAAGGTTGAGCGATTTTTTGAATCTACCAATCGCATTACAACAGAAATTACGACAGAATGCTATGGTTGTGGAGAGGGATTGGGAGAAAGGAATAGTGAAAACACGGTACTCAGATGATCATTTCCAAGTCTACCCCAGTGATCCATCCAAAAAGAAGAAAAAAAATGATTATGGTAATGAAAAAAGTCAAGATAATTTTAAAACTAGTGCTAATAAGAAAACTCAATCAAGTAGTAAAAAATCAAAAGATTCTAAACCAGATAAAAAAACCGATAGATGGGGTACCACAAAAACTAAATCTCTTGCTAAACCTACTAAGAATAAAAATAATGTTGCTAAGGGTGGAAATTGGCCTTATTTTCTCGTTAGAGGAGCAGAAATGCTGAGTTTTGGGCAGATACCTGCACACAATTTAAGTAGCCCATCATTGAATAGTATCGGTAACAATTCAGCTACACAGGCTCAGATTGATCAATTACTAATTACTGGTGCAACCACTGGAAGTCCCGGAACTGCTACTATTAATGATCCAGACCTTATAGCAGAAAAATTACAAGCTCTCAACACTTTAAAATCCTTCCCACTTGGTCCTGCTGAGGTAATTTCAAGTGTAAATTACGGTCAACGTTGGTTCGCCTCTACTGCAAAAGATCTAGATATCGAAGGATCATGGGCGAAGAATGAACTTGAAAGACAGGCCTTATCAAGTGAAGAACTTGCTGAGGGTTGGGGAAGAAACGAAAACGGTGGTATAGCCGGTGTTTTCCAACTAAATGACCCTTTTAGCAAGGAGGAAATGGAATTAAATGAAGAAATAAATCTACTTTCAGAAACACATATGATAAACAAAATAAATTCAATTCCTAGTGAGGAGGATCGGATATTCTTTCAAGAAGAACCTGCTAGTACATTGTTTACTCCTATTTATTATGATGGTGCTAAGACGGTTTTAGCTTTCGATAACCGTAGAAGATATAGGAATCCATTTGTATTGAAATGGTCAATTTCTCCATTAATTAGTCCTGAATTACGACCAAGTACTTGGATTGTTGATGATATTAAAGAGCTTAGAAGGCATAACAGTTATGAATTCGCTCATTTACAAATGAAGGGGGTTAGTAATGGGGCTAGAAATGTTAATAGTAAAAGTTTGATCTCTCCTCCAGCGAGGAACGTGCCTTCTATCGCCTCTGGTAGTGTAGGTGGAAATAATTTTAGCCCTGAAATCCCCTCAATTAGGATAAAAGTCCCAATAAAACCGGAGTTTCATCTAGATGCATGAGTAGCATCGGGGTTTTTATTATTAAACGAGGGCAGTGGTGATACAATTGACGAAGCAGGGCTGATTACACCTGCTGGGGTCGCGGAAGCGGGGAGAGTGAAATTGATTTCTGAATATAAAAGGTCACCATTACCGATATTTGGGAACTCTAAGGATTTTAAGAATGGAGGAGATGTAAAAGATAGTGATAAAGATGGTGGCAATGGTGATTTAGTTCTGTTTTATAGTGAAAATGTAAAAGAAAATGTATTACAGAAATCATTGGATTATGGTACTAAAGATGTCAAAGATGATGCTAATAGAGAACCTATTTTAGATGAAATCATCGGTACTACTGGTGATTTAATCCTTGGTAGAATCGTAAACAGGGCACCTGGTTCTCCTCCGTGTTGGTTTGATCAGGAATTCCCTGTGCATGCAGAATCTATGAAAATGTCTGTATTTCAAGAGTATTGTGCTGTAATGCCGATTAAAAGAAGAATTGTAAAGAGTAGAAAAAGTAAAGGAATATCATTTGTACCTAGTATGTTTAAAGAAAAAGAGACTGTTATCGAGATAGAAACTATTGATTCTGATGATATAAATGATATTTCTAGTACTGGTGTAGAACCTGAAGCAGTTCCCATACATCACATTTTTAGTCCTAGAATCAATAAGAGAATTTGGTATAAATGGGATGATGAACTGATTGTTAACATCGAGGAAACTGTGAATGCAGATGGGGTAACTGAAACTGAGTTACAATATAAGGAGAATTGGGAGCCAATAGTGCCGTTAGATATCAATACTGTTGAAAGAAAAAACGATATTTATCAAGCTGAACCGTGGCTACCAGTAACGACATTTGCGACAAATTATATTTCTAGTACTGACACTGACAGTGAAAAACCTTTGTTAGCCTTGGGTGATATTCAATCAATTAATCTAGATGCGGATTCTAGTACTGTTCAAATCACAATTGAAGATCTATCAACTGGTAAACCCATTATTTATGAATCTAACATTTCATCAATTACAGATCCTAATCAGCAAAATCAACTTGCAGCTGCTCCTAAAGTAGATCATAATTCAATTCCAACTGGTGATTTCAATATTGATATGTCATTTGGAATTTCCCCATTGATTGATCAAAACGCTCTTACTCGCTCCCATTTACATCTTAAAGAGGCTGCTATAGAAGCATCATTGAATTCTAATAAGAAACATACTGCTACTGTTTTACTACCTGCTGTAGAATCTTATAGTGGGGTATGGGAGAGAATCAAGAGATTCGCTGCTTGTGATAAGTATTTCAATGAGGAGGATGCTAGTGTTATTAGGAGGAGTATTTTACGGTCTGAGGGGGATTCTGATATTGATTTTAATAGTTCGGATTTAGTAACCACTACCGCAGACGATCCAAATAAATCTCGAGATGAGCAGAGACAGGAGAATGAAAACATAGCTTCCTTATTAGAAGATGGACTTCATGTATCATTGCCTATGTTTCTATCTCGCTCTAGGCATAACGAGTATACCCCTGAAAGTCCTCCTTTTAAATTGAGGAATGGGGACTATATAAGAAAACTAGAGCTCTTCCTACCCCTACAGACATTTGAAGCAGGAAATAAAAAAACTCTTTATGATGTCTCTCAGAAAGCGGTAGAGGCTGTGCTGGGTAAGGGATTAGGGAGTGTAGACTGGCAATATACGAGTAATGGAGAGGAGAGGACGGAGGTAAGGAGGGAATTTGTTTATGTAGATACAGATCCTAGAGAAAATAAGGTAGTGGAGATTGAGGAGGTGAGGGAAGAGAAAAAAGAGAAAAAGAAAGATAAGGGTAAGAAAAAGAGTTCTAAGAAAGAAGATGATAAGGAAGCAGCAGCAAAGGTAGCAGCTGATGAAGAAAACGAATTAGGAGATAAAAATGAACCAGCAGTGAAACCTAAAACTAAAGCATCTAAGAAAAAAGGTAAGAAAAAAAGAAATGGTACTAGTAGCAGTGACAGTAATTCTACTGAAACAATAGAAGATGCTACTGCAATTGCTTCTACTGTACCAAATGAGACCGAGGAAAAAGAAGAAAATAAAGAAAATGAAGAGCAAGAAAAGTCTGATGAGATCAAAGAGTACAATATCAAACACGTTTATAAAATTACTGAAAAATTTTTGCAGCCAGCGGAAAATGTAGTAGGGCATGTACAACTTCTTACCTCAGAAATGCATCTTGAATCTCCTAGGAAAACATATATTGAACCTGAGATTGCGCGATTGAGTGCGAAGTATCATGTGAAACAATTGCATGATACAACAAATATCAATGGTAGTATGTCAGGTTCAAATGGTAATATAGTATCGGTAGAATACGGAAATAAGAGAAGTAAGGTTAGTAGACCAGCGTTTACCAGGGAGTTTGATGCAGACAGCGGGCTCTCATTTGACGCAGAAGGGAGAGTAGTGCAAAAGAGGTTTGGTATTGATATTGAACAAACATCTATTGGTAATCACGTTGATGAATATGGTATCTCTATTCCTATCCACCCACAAACAAATCTCCCTATGAAACCCCTCGGTATAGATGCTTACTCTTCTCACGGCTACGGTAATTTCATCAATCCTTTCTACCCATCTGAACATTCTAAAGCCCCTATAACATGGATTTATTCTAAAGCGAAAGCAGTTTCTAGTGGTGATTTCTTCGCTTTAGACGGAATTACGCCGGTGAAACACTTCTACCCTACGGATCCATATGACCGTGACGATGGACCAAACCGGTATGTAAGCGAAGATGTAATTAGAAATGAATTTAAAAACTTACTGGGGAATGAGTACTCTAATAGTGAGAAACAGGCTCTTAGGAAGCAGATTATTATGATTAATAAGGGTTTATTAAGGAGGGGTAGATTTAGTTATTTTAGTAATGTAAGGTTATTGAAAAGGTTTGCTGGGATGCTGGCTTGGAGTAGTGCGCGGGAGCTGGAGAAAAGTCAGCGTTTACTAAGGCGGTATGAACATAAAGTCATGGAAGACAGAATCGGGAAAGCTAGTTACGAAGTGAAAAGCAATTATATACCAGTAGTAGCTGCAGGAGATTCAAAATCAAGTTTCTCGAAATCTACTTCAGAAAATCCTACACCACCAGCTAAACAACTCGTAGCTGAACGTTTCCGTATCACTTCTAAAGATCAACTCGAACCATTAGCAGGCCCCTTAGCTCGTGAAATCACTAATTCCCTTATCAAAGCTCGTGCTAAAAATAGGAATTTCCCATTAATGAGAATAAGAAAAGTAAGACAGTGGAGAAAATTGAAAAGAGAAGTTAATGTTACTGGTGGCGCTGCTAGGGATTTCTTACATGGAACGCTAAATGGGGGTGCATTATCCACCAATGTAGATGAATTCATGACCAACACTCTCTCTGGTATGGAGAGATCCACACAGGTTTTAGGACAAGTATCTGATTTCGAGAGACGAAAGAATTTCGCAAAGTTTGAAGCCTGTAAAACCGATAAAAGCTATGATGAAAAATATAAGAAAAACGCTGCGGGTAAGGGAGAGGAGGTACTTGTTAATAGTTTGGGGAAGAAACATGATGTTCAAAATTTCAAAGATTGTTACTGGGGAAACTGTGACGACCAAGAGCAAGAAATTAGGGAGAGAGAAATGAGGAAAATGAGACACATGGCTACTGGAGTACAAAACAGGGTACAGGATGATCTCAATATGAAAGTTAGAGAAGCTTATAAACAACTATCTCATAAAGGTAGCACTAGTTCTGATGGAAAAAACCCTAAAGATGACGACCATGATGTGCCTCTTAGCGCCGCGTTTGATGTAAAGGAGGAATTCCGCTCTACACCGGGTGCTTACCCTAACGGAGACCTGCCAGACGAAATACCAAAAGACGGTTTCATATATCGTTTAGATTTCCGTGAAGGTATAGCTAGAGGTAATTTAGAACATTATCAATGTAGTGTGGAAGATCGTGGTTCAGCGGCTGCTCGTATTAGAGAAGATGAGGCCAACGTAGGCAGTATGACCGATAATAAAATGATGGAAATAAAAAGAGGATTTAACCCAGTTCAATTATACCATAATGAGAAATCAATCGCAATTAGCAAGAAATATGGTTTTCAGCCTACTGCGAAAACAGGACCTTACCATAAATTCACTACTGTTTACCCCAAAGATAGAGAAAACCATTCTAAACAAAATCTATCTTTGAAGTATGCTAGTGAACTTTTTCAAGCTCCTAATATAGTTCTTGAGGTGGAGAACGAGAAAAAAGAGAGATTCCACCTACAATTCCCAAACGGAGTTGGACTTCCAAATAAAAACGATAGCAACCCCGACAGGTGGGTCTTATCAGGATCAGATGATGATTCTATTTGTCAGGACTATGAGACCGATTTTCTAGAGAGATTACATTTAGGAGATAAAGGGTATTATTGGAAAAACCCGGGTGAGAATAGTGATCGGAAAATTAGAGAGGAATATGTGAATGAGGAAGCACGGAGGAGATTTGTAGATCTTTATGGTGAGGAGCCTTATGATCGGATGAAAAGCTTGAATTACGAGGTGGAAGTATGTGATACATATGACACTGAGGGTTTAAGAAACAATATTGTGAAATATTTTCATAATGTAAATGATAGGGTGCATATGAGTATTAAGAATTGTTTAGATAGGGATAACTGTAAAGAAGTTCAAAGATATGGTGGGCAGGATGTTGTTAGTTATATTGGAGACCCTTTTTGGAGTCAATATGCACAACGATGTTATTGTATTGGGAGGGATAAAAAAATATGGAAAGAGCATGATATTCATCAGGATCAATTATATAGTAGTACCGTGAATAATTATTATACTGATCCTATTAGAATTAATCAAAACGCGATTGACAGAGCACAACAGAGGCAACAAAATCCTAGATTTCCACCTCAATCAAACAGAATTCCACAAGCTCCACGATCAAATGCAATTCCTGGTCAATCTCAGGCTCCTCCTGGTCAAGCAGCTATGCACCAACGTAGAAATCCTCAACCTATAGAATACCTAGAAACCCATCAATTACCTGATATTTCTAATTTAAATCCGAAACCAAGGGGTAAATCTTATCGGTTAGTGAGTTATGATGATGAATTAGCACTGTATAATGAGTATATGAAGTGGAAAGCCCTCGGACACAATGTAGCTCATATGGAGACGGAGAGCGAGCGAGCATTAACGGGGTGGTTTATTGATCTTCTTTTTGGAGAAGAAGCGATTATAGCTGCGGAAAGAAAAAGTAGGGTGTTAAGAGCAGTAAGAAGGATGAGAGAAAGAGCTAAAAGAAATAGAAATAATTGGATGGAATTTCAGAAGAGGAAAGTTTTAAATGGTCAAGGTTCAACTTTTCAAGGGAGTAGTAGTATTGCAGGTAGTAGTGCCGTTATTAGTGAAATTTACGGTAGGCCTGAGGGTGCCTTTAATGGAGGATGGGATGGAGGAGCATGGAAGAATTATGTGGATGACGCCTGGTACCGCTGCCGACAAGCAATGAGGATGGAAAAAGTTGGTGTAAGTGGTAGGAAAATGAAGGGACTGTATTTGAGACCGAGTGATACTATATTTTCTAGTAGTAAATACGGTAAGATAGATACAAGTATTAGAAGGGAGGATGGTACTACTGTAGATGCTAACACACACGGGCGGGCGAGAGGAAATCTAGAAACACAATCTAACGACTCAGATCAATCCCCTAGTCCTGGTCCAAATGACCAAGTCACCTACTCAGGTTCCTTAAGAAATGAAATCGAAAACTGGGTAAGGGAATTAATTCCTCTCCATTACGCTTACAATCTAAATGAAGTAGACCCGTCCTGGACAGAAAATGATTATTTTCCTTTATCCAAAACAACTAATAACGGTGAACTTTACTACTATGATGATACTAATGATCGTGATTTCAATACTCATGTACATTGGTTATGGAATGTTTTAGGTCGTTTTTTCACTAAATTGTATAATTGGACGAGTAGTTGGTTTGTCTGGAATACTGATATAGTTAATAGATATAGATATTTTAAAGGATTTCAACCGATACAAATACTGGTTGAGAAATTTGCAGATCAATATAGTGCTACTATTAATGAGTTGAATAGTTTGAGAGAAAACACTATTTGGGACAGAAGTAGCAATATGGTACACTTCTTTTATAATGCTAGATCATTTTCAGAGGGTAGAAGAGGTTTAGGCTATCAAGTAAATCCTTATCAGAGTACAGATTCTGAGGGGGATCCAAGACCTTTAGAATTCCATAAAACTTCAGAAACTCCTTTTACTGCCCCAAGGGAATGGGGTTTGTGGAAGTTTGGGAGGTGGATAGTGAAGGGTGTTTATAGTATATTTGGATTGAGGAATCCTTATGCAGCAGGGGTGGATGAACCTATTCTGCATGTACATCCTGACAACGAAGGTAGAGTCAGAGGACCAGGTGCTACCACTCAAGCTACTGTAGAAGAAAAAAATAAAATTCTTAAAGTAATTGGGGTTACCCACGTGAAATTAGATGTCCGTACTATTGATGAACTTGATCCCGGTATTAAGACATGGATGCAGAGTTTTCTGTATCATGACGGAGTACCGACGAAATTTCAGTTGTATCCACCTTATAAGATGACGAGTTTGACAAGGGAATTTGGTACTAGGAAAAGACGGGTGAGATCGGAGGATTTAGGATTGACGGTGAAAAGAACTAGAAATAGGAAAGCTAAAAAAAGTAGCAGTAGTAGTACTGTAAATGACAATACTGACAATCCTTTAGAAGAAATTGTAGACTCAGATATTGAGGATGATGAGAACATTGTTACCACTGTCAAAACTGACTACACTTGCCTAAACCCAATTGACGAAGGAAACAATAAAGAATACATGAACAATGGTGAATCTGATGGAAATGGGACATGTAAGAGGATGGAGCAAGAAATACTTAATCACCCATCCAGTTTGGGGGGGGCTGGAAGTGCCCGGTGAGTGGTTTTTTTCTATGTTAGCAAACGATAAGAAAGCTCTATCCGGTAGTAGTAGCGCTAATAGTGCTGCAAATGTTAATCCAGGTAATCAACGTGCTCTTATTCTTGATCCAGACAGAGAGAGAGAAATTAATAATTCTCAAAGGAGAGGATGGTTTGGATTTGGGTCTAGAGGCCCTATTGAGACAAAGAAAGATTCTCGTTCCCCTGCTAGTATAGGTGAAATGACAAGTGAATTTGTAGGAGCAATTAGAGCTTTTTATAGATACGATCAGGAAGACGGTACATCGCCAAGCGGTATGTTAGACTGGACTGGTATGACTGGAAATAATGCAGATACTGCTTGTATTGCTGCTAATACTTGGAGTGAAATGCGACAAAGATTTTTAGTTTTCGAGCCCAGAGCACTTCCACAAAGTAAAGAAATCACTCGTATTAGAGAATCAGAAGGAGAAAAACCTGGTAGTAGTATTGAAAATCTGAAAATTCAAAAACAAGAAGCTGACTACCGATTGAAAATAGAATCATCAGCAAATTATAATAGTATTTTAGATTCCAATGGCAGTTTGAATGGCAATGATTCTGGTCTAAGTTATAAATCCGCTTCCAATAACCAACCTACTAAAAACTTTTTCCCACCTTGTAATGATAAAATCCTTCAACAACAAGTTTTCACAATAGCTCCAGGGGATGAGTTATTGGAATTTGATTGGTTTCTCCCCATTACTACTCGTACTTCTGATATTTTACCTGAAATAAGGTGGGGTATCGACGCTGGACTGAATGAGAAAATGAGGTTGTTATCTCTTCCACAAGAGGAGTACAACAGCCAGATGGGAGAAATTGTGGAGATAATGAAAGCTGAGACAAGTAGGCTGAAGGAAATTGCTAAAAAAGAAGCTGAAGAAATTGAACAGAAAGCAAAGGAGAGAAAGAAGAGGCTGGAGGAAGCACAAGGCAAAGGTACAACTTCTATCACTGAGGATGATGATAAATCTTCTTTTCTACAGTTAGCAGCAGCAGCTTCTTCTGATGCACCTGGCAGTGCAATAGTTACCCCTAGTGAACCCAGTAGTACAGGCGCTGTTATAGCAACTTTAGAGAAAGTTGAAAAACATAAATTAATCGATTTCGCTAATCCTCCTGCTATTGAAAAACAAATCCCCCAGTCCCAAAAAGATTTCACCGATGTTAGAAACTTAATTGAGGAAAGAGAATACACTTTAAGGAGGGAGGGATTAGGACAAAACGAACATAAACTCTCCACTAAGGCAATGAAATTCCTTACTAAGCCTGATATTATGGTCTTTATGAACACTAAGAGGAGGTTACATTTACCTGGACGTGCATTGAAAATTGATCCTAAGGCGGTGAAATCTGAGATGGGTAAAAAGAGGATGGTAGAGTTGCAGGGGCGTGTGGAGAAATTGAATAGAGAAAGTAGAAAACTCGATAGGGAGATTAACAAGGGATATGGGGTAGTGGGGAGGATGCAGGGTAAAGTATCCGAGCTTTTAGATCTTCTTGCTCAGAAGAAAGCTGCTGTAAACGTGAGAGGAGTTAGAATACAGGTTCTTAATAATATAGAGAGGTATTTAAGTACAGTAGGGAGTGATGTATTCCGATTTACCGGTGTTGGTGATAGAATGGATGTTCTTAAACATTTTAGAGCTGAAGTATTGAGGGATGATGAATATTTGAAATTATATAGGAGGTATAAAAGGAAGGGGAATGAAATTGATGAGACGGAGGATGAAAAATTGGAGAAATCACGGCGGCACGCGGAGGATGCTCAAACTGCATATGACAATGCGGAAGAAGCTGTAGCTAGATTGGAGAGGAAGAAGATGAGGAGGGTGGGGAAATTAGAGGGAGAGATGATTGATGAGTATGATAACTTGGATGAAGTACTAGGCGAAGATACAAAACTAGGGGGATTTGAGGAGGGGCATATGGACATCAATGAGGATGGAGAAAATAATGAAAACGGAAATACCGGTTCTAGTAGTAGTGCATGGACTGCTCATAAAGATGTTTTCGATCGAGATTTTGATGGTAAAAAATTATCTGATGAAGAACTAAGGAGTAAAATAGAGCGGGATAAGCTTCATATTACAAAAGATTTAGCTGAATTAAAATGCAAACAAGGTAGTCTATGTTGGATGGATTGGATGCTAACAAGTGATGTATTTTGGTTATTGCCATTTGTAGGTCCTCCACTAAAGAAGATAAATAACGGTTCTAGTAGTGGTAGTTCAAATACAGAGTCAGCCGGTAACCCTGATTGGAAGTTTTTAGTTAAGAATATGCGATGGGAGGAGATGAGAAACGACAAGAAGGGAGCTGTTGGGAAAGATCGGAATTGGAAAGAACTGCATGCACCCGAGTTTACACCAAGGAGGGGTGGACAACTGAAAAAAGAATTGTTTTATACATCAAGTTCAGGTAGAGAGGAGGAACCTATTGTAACTGTAGCTGCTGATGCAAATACTGATGGAATTGCAACGGAGGGATCTAGTCCACATTCTCCTCGTTTTTCCACCCTATATTCTAGTGGAAATGAAGAACTTTTTGAGCGTCTACCTTTCAACTTATGGGAAGGTATTGACCCAAAATTAGTGCATATGTTCCTCAACGCATTTGAAGAACGAGCCAATTCTCTCTTCTATGGTGGCGAAAACCATCCTCGTACAATCCTAGCAAAACAACGTCATCAAAGAATAAAATCATGGTATGAGAATGAATATCAACCTCTTCTTGGTAGATGGTTAGATCAAAGAGAAAGAGAATATTGTGAAACAAATCGATTGCAGTTAGTATTGAGGGATGGGAATGAAACTAAAAAGGATACTTCTGATTATAATGAGTTAATGAAACAGTTACAGAAAAGTGAAAATCCTAAAGGATATCGTTATCAGCATAGTGTATGGATGGGTACATATTTTGGTCATCCACAGGATTGTAAAGTAGATTTTATGGAGAGGGGGAGGGATAGTAGTGGGGAAAGTGTTAATACAGGAGCAGATGGAAATTTAGGGGAAGTTTCTGCGGGAGATGCTACTGTTAATGCTGAGTTTGATACAGAAACTAAGCGTGAGAAAGATAATAAGGAAGCAGCAGAAACAGAGGAGGCGAGATTAAAAAGAGTAGAAACAGCAGTTACAACCGCAAGTACTACTAGTACTGGTGTCGCAGCTATATCTGCAGTAAGTACTCCTCAATCCTCGGCTATAAATTTAGGTTCTTACGTCAAGGCTAGGAAAATGAATGCAGCTAGAAAGATTCAACTTAGGAGACAATTTGCAGCTAGTAAAAGAAAAAAAGCGATTCAAAAAGAGTCCCACGAAGCAGCATTAGCTCGTGAACGCCCTCAACAAAAGCGTGAGCTTCTCGATAGAATTAATAAATACCTTCCTATCTACATGGGCCAAGGTTTTTTCACATACGAAAGAACTGAAGAGGTTAGTGAAATATTCCATAGTCGTTTAGGAGATGGAAGATTTTTAGATACATATTTTACAAGATTAGAAAGGAAACCACATATAGCGAAAGATGTAAGTCAAAACTCGGAGGGACAAACTACAATGGAAAAAGTAAGGAAGATGCCTGATATTAGATCTACTTATAAAAGAGTGAGATTTGTAGTAAACGGGGCTCTACCTAGGGAATTAGATACTGATTCTAACGATGCTATGCGTGATGCCGATAATCCTAGACGTAATAAATTAGGTACAAAAAGATCTAAAGCATTACCCCCTCATCGTCATGTTAGGTATTCTGATGTTCTAACTAGGTTAAGACAAGAAGTTCTTCATAAAATTGATAATGCTTTATTAGAGCATTTTTTAGGAGTCTGTTTACCTCATTTGTTTACTGTTGTGGAGAGGAATAATGGTAAATTCAGGAAGTGGTTAATGCGATTAAGGAAGAATCTAGTCGGAAGAAATAGGAAATATACGGTGTATAGAGACGGATTAGACCCGACGAAAGACATTAGTAAGCAACAGGCTGAGGCGCATGAAAAATATCAGCAGGCTAATAGTGGGAATACTCCTGAAAGTAAAGCTATCGCTCGTGGAATTGAGTTAATAGGTACTTATAGAGAAGGGAAAATGAGGCGTCCTATTCCTGGGTATGATTATAATTTTCATAGTGAGAGTGAGGGGAGTGACTTGTTTACAAGCGATTTTATAGCACAAGAAAAACGAGCTAGACATAGTAAATTAATGCTAAGTCCAATTGACGAGAGGGATTTTGAAGCCGGGGAAGCAGCGATGAGCGAGGATCTCACGGGTGAGGACGGAGAAGAAGAAGAGCATTTAGATACAACAAATTCAAACTCAAATTCAAAATCTAATTCAATTCCTAATAGTGCCACTGCTTCTGAAGAAGTAGAGGATAAGGGAGTTATGAAATCCTCTACTAATCCTATGGGATATAGATTATCTGAAACTCATATGGCAGATTTATCTGATCAAGATTACGCAAAGTTTTTAAGAGAAGAAGTAAACCGTTACGTCGCAAATACGAATAACCCATGGGAAGGATTTTTTGTAAAGGCGGTTTCTGGTACAAATAGCGATGGTAGCGAGAGTATAAAGATTAAGACGGTATTTGATTTAGATGATAGTGTTTTATATCCGAATAGTGGGGATAGAAATTATAGGACGTTCGGGTGGGAAAATGGAAATAATGGGAATACTAATGATGATGGCCCAGCTGATGGTAGTAGATTTGATAATTTCTCTTTTAAGGATAGGGGTAATGATATGCAGATGAAATGGCAGAGGAGTGGTTACCCGTCTAGCGGAAGTAAATTCCCAGCAGCATTTGACAGTGCTGAAGCAAGCAATGATAGTAGAAAAATAGCTAATTTCTTAATGGGACAATGTTTTACTCCCTCTGCATTCCCAGTATGGATGCAAGAACTTCTAAAGGAAAGAGTAATGATCTATTACGCAAGAAATTACGCAAAAAGCTATTCTCCTAGGTATAAGGGGAATTATAAATTTGGAGTTCACACATTAGAAAATAAGGATCAATCTCCTTTTCATTTAGAGGTTCATAGATGGAGTAGTGGAGATTTGTATAGATGGAAAACTAACGCTGATTTTGGAGAGAAGGAAACTAGTAGGGATATATTGAGTCAGATAGCTGGACAAAGTATTCTTGCGCCGGGGGAGCAGGGTAGTGGGACGGTAAATTATGAAAAAGAATTAGGGGACGAGCATGTTGCTGATATGAATTACGATGATGAACCTAAAGATGCTAAAAATAGATATTGGAGATGTGTACCGGGGTATGAGATGGTGGTGAAGGATAATAGAGGAAATAGTGGGGGGAGAAGGAATGTTAGTGGACCAGGGCCTAGTTGGAAATTTTCATCTGTCGCCTGGCGCGTTAAAGATGCTTTTGGTAGAAATAATCACAGCTTTAAGTCGAGAGATCCTGATAGTGTGGTGGTAACGATTGAAACTGGTACCGGTAGAGGAAGAAATTACCGACCACACGGTAGCTCTGGTATGATGGCCGGCAACTCCGGTAATGAATCTATGATGTGTCGCTCAACAAATAATCAATCAGCTTTTACTCAATTTGAGCATATGGCATTATTTAACAGCCTAAAATTAGATTTAGACGATGTTATAAACGGTTATGTCGAAGAAATCCAAATTAAGAATGCGGAAGGATTTTTCTGGAACACTGAAGATAGAATTTCTGGGGTTAGTTTAACATTATCTGCGATAGGGACGTTTCATGCTGGAATTGCTAGAGATAACTGTAGTACCGATAAATGGGATGTAAGTGATGGATATTCCTTACAAAGTAATATTAAAAACACGATTTCATTGAGGTGTGGACCGAGTCCTAGTGGTAACGAAGTTTCTAGTAAAGAAAGGGAATTAACTCATATATCACATAATCAATGGGAAAATGCTAGATTTCGATTACTATCAATTCCAAATAAAAGTATAGAAGCTACTGCCGTGCGGAATTACTTTCATAACGGGCAACCACTCTTAATTCAGGATGCCCACCACGGTCCCAATTACGGAGGCCATTGTCAATGCGGAAATGAAGGAACTGTCGGTTGTATGCGTTCTGATTTAGATATATGTTATAAACAAAGACAGTATCCTATTGGGCATAGTATAGCGATTACACAGATGGGCTGTGGGTGGGAGGACGAGAATAATATTATGAGGAGTGTGATTAGTGACTTAGAGAATTCTAGTCGTAGTAGCAGTGGAACGATGTTTGATAGGGCGGAAAATAAGTGTCCAAAAGAATGCTGTAGTGGGTTTCATATGGGAATAGAAAGTTATAGAAATGGACTATGTAGAGCATATAGTAGTAGGAGGGGGAGAAATGGAGGTGCAGGGTTTGCTGGCAGTGTTATTAGTACTATAAACAATGATGCTGTTGCTACTACTCCTGTTATAGATTTCCGTTCTGATATTTCCCCTTTCTCATTCTCAGAAAAAGGTGATGACCCCTCCAAACGCTTTACTTTACATCCAATTACTATCTCCCTCGCTGGTAGAAGAAACATAAATCATTTACAATATCGTCTTTATAATTACAAGAAAATCTATAGCCAGGTGCTCAAACAAAATGCTCGTACCCCAAAAACGAGTGGTAGAAGTGCTGGGGAGCAAATTGGGGATTTATTCAGCTCGGTATTTAATGGTCGAGGGGGAAGTAATAATGTTGATACCAGTATTCCAGCATCTTATCAAAGAAATAAGCTCGATACTGCAGTAGGAAGTGATGCAGAGATAAGCGATGATTTCCAACGGTTTTATGTTAATGAAAACATCAAAAGACCACTACATGGGCATGCAGGTAATCATCCAAGCTTTCATAGAAATAGGGATTTCTCTGATTTAACTGCACAGAGAGATGTTAATGAACATTATTTATGGAGTCTGAGGTTAAAATCGGCTCCTGAACTAGAGCAGTTCCCACTTTTTAGTAAAGAGATATCAAATAACGGGCAGGAGACACATTATAGGTCTAATAATGCATTTAGCTCGTGGTATAAAATGGAAAATATTCGTGAAGAGGGTGAGAGGATGTGGCAATTTTATCCTCATCATAATTTTACACCTAGGAATTCGCCCGCAAGAGGTGCAAGTGACGGGCATGAGGAGGATGGAGAAGCATTAGAAAGCTACTTAGATACTCAATTTAAGAATGACCAGAGCGGGAGGTATAGAGTGTTGAATTCGGTGCAGTATGTAAGAGCAACAAGTGGTGCGGATCAAAGAAGGGGTCCTAGCGCTGAGGGTATTAGCGGTTTTCACGGTCTTGACGGTGTTGATGGTCAACATGCTGGAAATTTGAAAATCACAGTTAGAACAGGATTTAGGTGTTGGATAGAAGAAAAGACTACTGCTGATGGTAGTGGGGCTTATTATGGGTGTAAAACTAGTAATTGGAGCAGTATTTCTAATCCAGAAGATAACACCGGTAATACTGATGCATCAAACCCTGTTAAGAAATACGAGCATTTCAAAGATCGAAATCTCTCTAATCAAATTAGGTATGACGAAAGTGTTAAAAGAATTCTACCCTTAGCCTACATTAATGATAAGAAATTGAATAATGGTACTGCTAAAAGGGATTCTATATTTACTACTGTGAGAGAAGAAGAATGGAGTAGGATAATGAGTATAAATCTAAGCGGTGGTAGAGCCGCTGGGGGGCAAATAGGGGGTATGGGAGACAATGCTGCCCCCGCATCTCGCTCCCCACACGGAAGAAACGCTGATGATATAATAGAGGGTCGAGGTAATGCTAATCCGTATTCTATTACTAATCTCTACGGTACTAGCGGGGAAGAAATGAGTGAGGAGTTATATGAGGAAGCTGATTATATACTAGGAAACCCCTTAGCAACGTCGTATAATAAAGCGAACCAAGAGGAGACAATAAAGAGTGCTAGTACAAGTGATTATCATCACCCATTGTATTGGCCACATGGGAATGAATTTAGCACTGATATAACGGGTAAAGGTAGTACTCCTGCGGGGTATATAGCTAAAACATCGGCTGTTTTTGGAGTAGTAGCAGGGGTGGATAGGGCGGCTAGGAGCGGATTTCAGGCGCTTAAAGCTAACAAAGCCACCAAGGCGGGCAAATTATCCTCCAAGTATAAACAAGCTAGTAAAGCAGTGAAATGCGCTAAGACCGCTAAGAATTTGAAAAGAGCAAGTAAAGCGATGAAAAGGACACAGAAAGCTATTAAAAGATCTGCTAGGCTTGGGAAATGGGGAAACAGAGCGGTTAGATACTCAAAAAAGATTGGAGGAAAAATGGTTAGATATGCACAAAATAGAAAAGAAAATTCTGAGAAATCAGTCGGAGAGTCTATTACTGATGTATTATTTTGGCATTATAGTGATGAGTTCTTTCTCTATAGGAAACCTCCTGATAGGGCGAGTTGGTTACAATCTGAAATAACTAAAAATATGAAGGGAAACTGGCCCGTCGGGGGAACAAGAGGACATCCAATACATGATTGGCATTGTATAGTAGTTAGGGGGGAATTCGGGAGTCCGGGGGTATTGCCAGCGGGATTGCCAGGAACATCCGGTAGGGGCGGTAAGGGAGGTAAAAGTGGTAATTTTGAATTCACAATAATGGATCCAGTGGAGGAAGATTTAATGGTGAGGAGGA
>Ga0099798_10042_pt1 | contig 35796 bp, 25 predicted proteins | sample Uncmet_Sort29A_1_FD_89870 | JGI IMG/M metagenome (GOLD analysis project Ga0099798, IMG submission 89870) | Marine eukaryotic communities from CALCOFI LINE 67, Pacific Ocean - CN13ID_Sort29A_1 | ecosystem: Environmental > Aquatic > Marine > Oceanic | place: Pacific Ocean: Monterey Bay | collected...
GCAGGGCTGGTGAATTGAGGTCCATCTTACGGGGGAGTGGGAGTGGTGAATGTTAGTGGACCGTTCATAGAAGGTAAAATGAATAAGTCGGTATTATTGGCGGTGGAAATTTTGTTAGGACAGGTCAGCAGGATATTAACACGTGGCGAGTGCCGTCGATGGTGCTGGATCGGATGTACCATAGTGATAAAATACGTGACGATGTAAAATAGTAGTTGGTTAGTACTGTAATACTGTGCAGAGCGCAACCCGTGGTCTGCTAAACGACAAAAAGACGCTTGTCCGCCGCTCGGTTCAGTTGGCGATTTCCAAAAACCCTATGCCAAGTAAATTGGTGATTAATTAATCGAGACAAAAACCCGGCCGCTGTAATAAATGAGCAGCGTTTTTTGTACATTTGAGTTGGAGAAACAGATGGGTAGGATTGAAGTTTACTCAGAGTGATCAAAGGTGCGAGAACAGGTGAGTACATGTGAGAAGAGATCATCAAAGGCGTGAGCGAGAATTATCTGCAAGATCATGGTCAATACCACTTACAAAACTATTTTAGGGCAGTGCAGCGTCGCCTTTCACTGAGGAGGATTCACAACCATCATAATGAATCCCTCCCAAAATAGCACGACGGAGGTGGTGCTGAGGGAAGTAGATGTCGTTCTCGTGGGCGAAACAGGCACGCCGACGGCTAATGAAGGAGTTGCTAACGATGAAACTCGCAAGCAACGGGAATTTACGAACGATGCCAAAAGGCAGAACCCACGACCGAGACCGGCACCCTGCGCCAGCTGCTTCCGGTTTCTGCGCAAAGGGGAGAAGAGTAGTGAGGTGGAAAATTCGACAGAAAAAAAACCACGAAAACGACTGCGCAGGCAGGGCAGTACCGGGAGCGATGAAGCTGCAGAGGAGTCGGGAAGTGTTGTGTCGGAAAATGAGGAGAGATCGGATGACAAGGCGGCGCTCCAAGAAACTGTTGCAGTGGGGGAGGATAATCCGCAGGATGAGAAAACTGCGCAGTCTGCCACCGAAGGTCCTGTAGTCCAGGCTGCGCCAGGTCCTCCTACCGCAGATTCTGGCACTCAACCGACTCCACAGCCTGCGAGTCAACCTGCCACTCAACTTCCGAAGCGCCAGCCGGCATATGAAGTATTATATCAGCCGAAAGCGAGACCTCCTAAGGTTATGAAGACAGCCACAGAAAGAAAAGTAGAGCTCGAAAAGATAGAACAGGAAAGAAAAAGGAAAATTGAGGAGCAGAAAGCAAACAAAACAAAAGCAGAACAGGCGAAAAACACAATAGCTGGGCAAATTTCGGTGAAGAAGGATTCGCTATCCAAGAAAGATTCGCTGAACAATAATGTGAAAACGAATAATGCCAACCCCTCTCTCGCCTCTGCCCACTCGATCCTCCTTTTTTTGTGCAAAGTGGAGAAAAAACTCTTGCGGATGTTGTCCTTGTATCGGCAACATCGAATTCCAGCTGCATGGGACGTTTTGCGATCGATAGAGGAGGATTGCGGGAAAACGCTGCTATTGATGGTGAGCTCATCAGTGGGAGACTCAGAAGGTGGCGGATTGAAAGATGACAGATTGAAAGTTGGCGACAAAAGTTCCAAGAGTCAAACGCCCGCTCGACCGAAAATCCCATTTGATTCGCTGTCAAACTTCTCAGGTGCGGAGACCGTGACAACGTCCAGCGTAACCTCTAGTGGATTGGATTCGCCTTCTCGGAATCAGATTCCCCATATGGAATATAAACGCGGTAGTGGTGCTAGTAGCGGTAGTGGCATCGCAGAATACCTAGTCCCATTGCTGCGAGGAAGCGATGCATTGGAGACGAACGGCGAATTGAGCGCGGTTGAATCCTTCAAGCGAAAACTCGAGGAAAGGCAGAAGCGGATTGAAGAGGATCATATCTCCCAAAAAAAGTTTCAGAAAACACAATTTACTGAAAAGGAGTATCTAGCTCTCCAGACGAGCTTAGGAAAATCAACCAGGAAGGCTGTAACAGTCGAAGATGAATTCCGAATTGAGAACGAATTTGTGAGCGAAGAAGTATTGATTGTTTTGAGGTTGCTGGAACGAAAGGAGGCGTTGTTGGGGGAGGTTCTGCCGGGGATGGTGGTGAAAGCTCGCAACAGTCGCCTGGATTCTCCCGATTTCGCTGCGGTGCAAAGTCAATTCCGAAGTCTTGAGGGGGTCTTACTCGCTCGGGGAAACCATGAAGATCTAAACACGAGCAGCAGCAACACGGAAACAAACCCCGAAACCATCGCCAGCCACCACCCTCCACACCCCCACCAAAACCTCCTCCTGACCCCCTCCGACATCACCTTCATTATCGAAGTTGTTACCGATATAGGCGATCGCATGCTAAGGTTAAAACTGTTACAGGAGGATTTGTTGCCGACGTTGGAAACGGACTCAACACCATCGTGGGATCTTTTAGACGCTGAGGGTAGGAGTGCGATCCAGGAGGCCAGAAAAGCGGCGGAAGAAAAGAAGGGAGCAGAGAAGAAGAAGAAGGAGAAGAAGAAATTGGAGAGAAAATCGGATAATGAACCTGACTGGCCTGATCTGAATCGAGAGTTGAATTCCCTGTTCACGATCCCACAAGGCACACTGAAAAACTTCTACCAAGACGGTTTTTTCCTGCCTTGTAATGTGACAAAGCGGAATTGTGGGTATAATTATTGGATGCATCAACCGTTGGAATTTGTTGTGAAGAACAAGGATGAATTGTTAAACAAAGCCGCCGAACCAACAGTACCAACTTCAGCTGCGAAAATATCAACCGCGATCGCCGCCCTAGAAAGAGTAACAACACAGAAGAAGAAAAATCAAAAGGAGAAAATCCAAGACCTTCAAGAGCCATCCACTTCCCCTTCCAGCTCCGCATCCAGTCCTGCTTCCTCCCAAATCTCCTCCCACCTCCAATCCCTCCTCCCTCAACTCCTTCAATTTGCAAGTAAAGAAATTCAGGATGGATTTTCGTATTCAACAGGGCTGAGAAAGTCGTTTTGTGCCAGCTGCGAGATTGACCTCGACACGCCGTGGTTGCCGATGCTAAGCTGGTGGCATGAAGTAGATTTGTTTCCGGTGTGGATACCGAAATTGCCGAGTTTTTTGGGTGAGGGTTGGAATTTGCATTGTTAGAAATTCCAGGAAGTGATTGAATATGCAATTATCCTAGTCGTTTACTGAAAATCTCAATTCACACTTGTTCACATACAATTTCCTCGCCAAAACGTTAAAGGTATGGGCCTAAAAGTCGGCGAAAACCTGCTTTGGAATAACGAGTGTGATTACGTCTCCCGAATGCACATCAAAATGCCACGGGCGTTTGCAGACAGGGAGTATGTGCTGCACTGCACGGCGATGGATTGCTTTGGGGGCAACTTGGAGGAAAACTCGGACGAGACAGAATGGAGTCTTGCAGATGTTGCTGCTGGAAATAAGGTTAGTACAGAGGGGGATTGCTTCTATGAGTCCTATCTACGGAAGTTAGTGGGGTTGTCGGGAAGTGCAGATGCTAATGCTGATGTCGGAGAGAAAAAACATGAAGAGCAGGAACCAGCACTTCAAAACGACAATGAGCAGCAGAAAGAAGAAGAAACAGTGCTGAGAACGCAGACCGAGACTTCACTGCAGACTGCGAAATCAACAAAAACGGACGATGCCAAGGACGGCGATGGCGATGATAAGGATGACAATCAGCCGGTCGACTCCGACGATTTTTTCTCCCCAAATTCTTCGCTCAGCGACGATTTCGAGGAAGCCAATGGGGGAAGCCCGCAGGGAAACCCTGTGTTAGTCCAATTTACAGAAGCAGTCCATAACGAAGCCAAGAGTCAGAGTCCTCAAACTTCCGAAGATGTAAAATCCGAAGACGTAGGAGATGATGTAGGAGAAGATGAAGAAGTGGATCTGGATGCCATTAGTCTTATCGGAGAGGGTGGGCCCTTGTCGACTTTAGCTTTCGAGGCAGATCACAACTCTTCGCCACCAATGCGAGCAAAAATACAAGGGGACAAGAGTAAGAATCCCTCCGAGAAGTCACTCGCCTCCCTCCTTCAGCGCCCGTGGAGTCACGAGATCTTGTCGCCGAGTTTGCGCGGCGGCGGGGTGGTGATATTCTATGACTCCATTGACGATTTTGGGGAAATAAATCGCGACGCTTTTTTTTCTCCTGAGAGACGCTGGCGAGAGCGGATTGAAAAGGAGAGACTCGAAAAGAGTAATCATACGGGCGTGGATCGTGCAGAAATGAGCGGAAAGAACAGTGCAAGAAACATTGTAGATAAGGGGGTAACGAGTCTAGTAAACCGTGGTGCAACAGCGCCACCCGCCGCAATTGGTCAGCGAAGGTTCAGTGAATCTGACGCAGATGGGAGACGGAACGAACGAGAGGTGTCGATGAATGCAGCAACTTCACATGCTCAAGATGAATGGAATACCTGTACTCAAACTGATGATTATATCAACAGCTCAACCTCAATGGACGAATCTTCCACAAGCCGAATGTCGTCCGGCGAAGAAAATGCAGAAGCTAAAAAGAACTCAGAAGCCAAAAATAATCTCCGAAACCATGATCCCCTCGCTCCATGGCAGCACAAAACCGACAGACGAGCAGGGCTCAGAAACTGCGGCGTGATTCTAACGCCGAACAAAAATGGCAGAGTTCACTGTCGATCTATGATGCGGCATGAGGCACAAGTTAACGCAATCCCGAGATGGGCGATTAATTCGATATTTTCCCGAGCGTGTGCCGGCGTCGGAAGAGAAATGCGGAAGATGCGGGGGAGTATTGGGGAGTATGAATGGCGTGCTGATGATAGTGGTGGTAGTGATGAAGATAGCGATGACGACGGTGATCAATATAGGAATGAAGATGATCAGCGAAAGAAAAGTCCGACGAAAGGGAAGAGCAAGAAGAAGGTAGGGAGGCGCAGGAGAGACCTTCAAGCTCATTCGGAGGTTTCCAGTGAAGATTTTGTAACTGGTGGCGAAGACGGTGCTATGCTAGTTGTGCCGGATCTATCCTCCACCGACACAGCGAGCCACTCCGTCTCAGCCAAAACGAGCGAGCGGAGTGACATTCTGTCGGACAGGAGTGAGAAGATTTCGGAAAAGATATCAGAAATTACGTCGGAGGCAAGCGAAAAGCTGTCGAACAAGAAAATCCCGGCACCAATCCAAAACACGTCGGATTTCGGTCCGTCTGGAGCGAACCAAAACACTAGGGACTTCGGTCCTTATATGAGTGAATATAGTGAGTATTTTGAGAATATCACGAACCGCAGCGAAACAATCCTGAGTAGCCTCTCTGATGGAATGAGCGACCTGTCGGATGGGCTTTCTGACTTGCCTTCGACCGCCCCAAAGCAGAAAAGAGCGCACGTCAAAAGAGACAAAGCCGACGACAAACCAGATCCAGACAAGTCCAGAAACGGTACCAAAACCGGGCGCTTCGTAACGAAACAGTCCGGCCGAATCCCTCCTTTACCCGCGCACAGAATCCGCTCAAAAAACACCGCAATCAGGAGCGCGAAGGAGGATTGGAGTTACGAGTTTCGGAGCAGAATGTTCAACTTACATCATCCATTGTATAAACGAATCGAACGCCGCCTGCGAGAACTTGCGGATGACGCACATCGTGGTCCAACGCCGTTGCACTTTTCGTCTTCGTCTAACTTGGTCAGCAACTCCCACAATTTCTTCAACCCCGTCCAACAGCGGATGTTCGCATCGGAGTCACGACGGTTTTTAGCCGAAGCAAACCCTCTCTTCTTCAACGCTTCGATTTCCGGAATTTCACCTCACGACCGCAGTCCTCTGGAGTCGCCTCATATTATTCATAGTGGAATGAAGGTGTGGAGAAATGTACCTGGAAACGTCCCAAGAAGGGACATCAAATGGGCGGGGGTTTATCAGAGTGGCGGCGGGGTATCAACTTCCCAACTGTCAATTTCGCAACAGGGTACAATGCTGTCTTCACCAGCTCTTCCCTTACCTACAGCCGCCTTCACCAGCCTGGCTAAGAACGCAAGAAGGGTCCCAGGGGAAGATATTACCGCAACTTCCGTTTCAACGAGTAATTCGAAAAAGTCCGGCAGTCCAGCCAAGAAGGACAAACAAAATTCCGCGAATGCCTTTCTGCGAATGCCCCTCCTCCACAGAGAAGTTCCCGGAAAAAATATCGAGATCGGGACGGTCATTTCAGTTGAGAAGGCCGAAAGCGAGGTGGAGGCTGTTGCGTGGCTTCAGACTGGGAGAAGAGGTCCGGGAAAGAGTTTAATCGAGGATGAAGGTGGCACGATAGGAAAAAATAGCACTTCAACTTCTCCTACCCCGTCTTCTTACCTCTTAGTAACTGTGGACTGGACCCCCGAGGGTACCGGGACCTTTTTCATCAGCACCAATAAATCAGGCAAGAGAAAACTCTCCAGCTGGTCGGATTTTGGGGGGTTCTTGAGTTCTAGAGACTATAACACTACTTCGTCTGATCTTTCTGATTCTAGAGATAACACGACCGGCAGGCGATTGCGCCACGTCGTCAGCGACTCGTGTTCTGAGCTGCAGCCTTGGTTTGCTGATGAAGAGAGTCTGGATGCTTGGAAAGAAGGCAAGGGATCTCTGATTCCGTGATGGAATCTATAAAAGATCATTGCCCTTGATAAGCCCTGTATGTGTCTTGTATGTTACTACTCTATGAATTTTGTAGAAACTTTTGGTGCACGTACCGTGAACGAATTTTAATTTTCCTTCTGAGTTTCAGATGAATTGCCGAGAGAATGATCAAGTATGTGAAGCGGCGGTGCAGTGGTGTGGTGTATTACGGAAGAGAGTGTTATGTTTGGAAGTGAAATAGCGTGAGTGATGGCCAAGTGCAGAAAAGAAGTTAAGCAATGTGAGTCACTGTGAGTGTCGGTAAAGAAGTCTTGTTTTCGGGAATCTGGGGATATGGGTCTCGTGGCTGGGCGGTGGAGCGGGGGTTCTTGGGGAGATTGAGTGCAGGAGGATTGTTTATTAGACCATGTGGTGCAGGCGGGGCTCTTCGATTTTAGTGCATGAGCAGAGCTGGTGTTCAGTTGGTCTTAAACATTAGCTTTGAAATTGCTTCTTAGAACATTGTGGCATGGTTTAGGGGTTCGCGTGGATTGAATTCTTGCTCTTAGATCGGGTTGGAACATGTAACCGTAGAAAATTTTGACCTTACGTCGTTCGTCCCCGTCATTTGTCTTTGGTCATCATGACAAATTCAATGATTGGTTTCGGATCGTCGGACATGGTATCGTGATGTTCCTCTTAAATTGTGCATTGGTATACTAAACATTGAAGCAATTTTTGCTACATTGATCAAAAACACCCCCCCACATCCCCCAGAGTGCCGCCGTCGAATCTCAAAAGAGGTTCATAGTGGCACACAAACTTCTATAGTTTGAAATAAGTATTCACACAGACCCTATTCATATACCACTCCCGGTGGCATGATACTCAAACGTCATGTCTTCGCCTCCCATCTCGTCGATCGATCCAGCGAATCCCGTATCAGAAGATTCGCCTCCCGTCACCCCGACCAATCCATCCCCCCCCGCACCAGGCAGTTCGCTTCAGGAAGCAGAACCAGAGCTTGTCGAACTTCAACAACCTAGAGGCGATACGGAGACAGTATCTGATACGGCACTTCCCGATGCGGCTCCTCCTGTGCCTGTAGAAGAGCTGCAGCAGGATATTGACCCTCCTGTTCCTGATACGGCTCCCTTCCTTCCTGTTTCTGATCCGGCTCCTGTTTCTTTGGAAGAACTGCAGACGGATATTAACAATATCGAGAACATCGAAACTGCACTTCTTTCTGCTGTGAACAGCTCCGCGGCCGCAGCTCCATTACAGGAAACCGATAATGTGCAAGGTGACTTGAACCCAGCAAACAGACTCTTTTTTATCAGGCAGTTGAATGTTGAAGGAATTATGAACAGAGACCCAATTGGAGGTCCAATTGGCATACCCGGAAGTAAATTACCCGGAAGTAAATTACCCGGGAACGTCAAAATGTCCAGCAATCCCCGAAATGCCGAACACACCAAAAGTCTCGATGCGGCGCTCATGTACAAAAGTGAAGGCCGCGAGGTCGAGGATTGGGCGTTGCATAAAGACCCTCTGGTGTTTAAATCAGAAGATCGCGCCGCGAAGAAGTGGGCTAGGAATCACTTTACGCCCAGAGCACCGCAGAACAGAGCAGGGCACAGAGCAGAACACAGGGGTCACAATGGTCATAATCGTCATAATAATGGTCGTACTTCACAGCAGATAACTGATGAACGATTCGGTAGTAGTGATTCAGACTCAGAATCGACAACTGATGATGGCCGGGGCGCGAGGCGAGTGGCGCTGATGGAGCATAAGTTGAGGGAGAAAATCGCAAATCATGATAAGAAAATGACGGATCAAATAGCAAAATTTGCGACCAAAGTGGAGGTGCAAAAGCTCGCCTCGAATTTGACCAAGCAGAATGAGAGGGTGTACAGCAAATTACAGCTGCAAGATCAAAAAATGACGAGGATCGTAAAGAGTCAGGGGAAAAGGATGGCGACTCACGACCGCAGGCTGGCGAGAATTGATAGTACGCTCGCTGGGATCGCGGAGAAATTGGATATCCCAGTAGCAGATATTAACTCAAAAGATAAAACTCCTGCTAATGATGAAGTTAATGATGAAGTTAATGATGAAGTTAATGATGAAGTTAATGATGAAGTCGATAATGGCAAGCACGAGAACGCTGAATTCGTCAAATACTTTTTGGACAGTAGTGCGGATCCGAATGGTGGGTACGATGATATTTCCAAAACCCCTTCCGATACCAAAAGGTCCAAAATATCCCCTTCCGATGATGTCAATGTCAATGATCTCAAAAGTAGTACCTCGCAACAAACTACTCCGGAGGATGAGGACGAGGGGATTGCGCCGATCAAAGGAGTTTCTCCATTGATCAATAAGCCTAACAGTAATCATCCTAACAGCAATCCTAACACTTCTTCTGCGATCAATGTGAATTCCGCAATCCCAAATATTAAGAGCTCTGCAATCCCAAATATCAAGAGTTCTACAATCCCAAATATTAAGAGTTCTGCAATTGCAAATGTGAATTCTGCAATTGCAGATGTGAATTCTGCAATTGCAAGTGCAAATTCTGCAATCGCAAATCTAGAAGAAGGCCCAGCGTATGTCGAAGGTTTTCACTCCCAATTCGCTCACCCGCCAACCCCCCTGCCCCACTCCAACTTCCGTCCCGTCTGCATTTTGACCGGAGTCTCCTACCAATCTGGGATCGATTATTACAAGAATATTAATGAGACGTTTCTGAAGATTGCGAAGGACCATAATGCGAAGCATCCGGACCGGCCCATGCTGCCGAATCCTACGATTTACATGGCGAGCGTGGATTGTGCGGAGTAAGATATAAGATTAACGTTTTGGGGAGCGTGGATTGTGCGGAGTAAGCTATACGATTAAGGTTACGATGTATTTGTGGAGGGGGGAGTGGGCGGAGTAAGATATAACATTTATAAAACCCCACGATAATTTCATATCACATTGTGTGGGTCTTGCGGAGTGAGATAGCAAATGTTTCCAATTCTGCCAGTTCCGCAGCACTGTAATATTGGCATTTTTTTCGCAGTCACTCGCTAGTAATTATTTCTCATCATCATAATCATCGCCAAAATCATCGTCATTCACATAGCATCCCTCACATAGCATTCCTCATCGTCATTCCCATAGCATCCCTCATCGCTAAGGTATGCGGCCCACCTACTCCATGAGCGCTGGGGTGGCGTTCGGGACTACTTATGGCAGGGCATGGCGCGACTCGTCGAGATGGCAGGGGGAATTGAGGCACTGCAGAATGGATTTCAAGGGGGAACGATTGCAGATGGAGTCAACCGCAGAGAAGTAAACTTGGCATCCCCGGAGTGGGCAAAACGATTTTCATATGAAGTGAAAAAGTCTTAAAAGATTTCATAGGGATTCGACGAGATGTTTAGAAGTCTATACAATGATTTCATGAACACCTGTTGTACACACAGTATTATTGCATGAATTTCTGATACTTGATACTTGATATTCACAGGATGAATTTGCAAGAAGTCCCCAGGTGTCTAAATTCCGCGTATTAAAGTATTAAATTCCTGTGTCCAATTCCTTAATATTATTCTCAATTCGCCACATTTCGACCACAGGTCAAGGATCTTGGCAAAAAATCTCAATTCGCTCCATTTCGACCACAGGTCAAGGATCTTCGCAAGGTCGTCATCAATAACAAGAGATATCAGTTGTATCATTTCAAACACAGGTCAAGGATCTCCGAAAGGTCGTCATCAATAACAAGGAGTATCAGTTGTATGCGAAGCGGATACCAGATTCAGCGGGTTCAACGGCAGGTTCAACGGCAGGTTCAACGGCAGGTTCAACGGCACAGCAGATTGAAGTACTGGAAGATTTCGAAGAAGGAAATGACATTTCGAATGCCATTTCGAATGGATCGAAGTTATCGAATAATAATTCGCGCAAGGTTGAATTTGCCCAAACAGCTAGTTTGAGTTCTGTGAATGGAGCAACGATGGAGACTTCGAGAAATTTCGATTTGAGTAATTCACCAACAACCCATTCTTCCGCGCCCTTCTTCGTCATCGCCAGTAACACCACGCACATTCTGCTCGATGATGCGTATGGGCCGACCAGTAAGCTAACACCGATAGTATAAAATCTGTCAATTCGAGTAAAAAGTATGAATCTCAGATCTGATGGATCTCTAAGACTGTATGAATCTCAGATCCCGAGATGCTCGGAAACTGAGACCAAGATGTCAAATGACCATTAGCCTTGTATTTTTTTTCAGGTAACATCCCGATCAGTATGAGCCTCCTCCGCCCTCACTGCCTCCACATTGCTGACTGCACTGCCAGGGCGATTCTGGACGATTGGAATGGGAAGTGGGAGCTGGGGGAGAGGAATAAGAATAAGAATGCTGGGGATAATGATGAGAATGATAAGAATAATGAAACTAGTGGAGATGCAGATGCCGACAAAGATAGTAAAAAAGATGGTGCTGCCAAAGATGGTACTAACAAAGATATTAATGAAGGTGGGTGTCCTCTGGGTATTGGCGAAAACAGCGATGCTAGCAAAGAAACATCTCCAAATAGCAGGAAGAGGACGCTAGGAGTGGCTGTACTCTCACCGACGAATGTTTCTTGTGTTTCTCCGGATGGGAGAAGCTCTGACAAAAGCAGTGGAATTCCGAAACGATTCCTTGAAACTCCCGCAGCACAGAACTCCGAATCGAATCCGAATCCTATTCCTGAAGGGGGCTTGACTATTGGTCTTTTGGGAACGGAAGCGACCATGAGGCAGGATTACTTGAAGAAGCAGCTGTTGAAGCACAAGCACATCGGCAAAATCCTAATCCCCGAAAAAGATGAAGATCTGAGGCAGATATTTGAGTAATTTTTGAGACAGATATTATAATTTGTGACAATAGGCACTCTCGCATCGATATCTAAGTAAAGTCAAGTCAGACTCACTCTTCCTATCAATATCTAAGTAAAGATGAGTCCGTCTTCCTATCGAATATGAATTCTGCTACGTCCAAATATTGCTTGATATTTTCTGAAACGTATCAAGGTGCAGTATGCATTAATATCTCTCTTAATATTTTCTACATAATAATCTCTCTTAATATTTTGAAACGCAAGGTACATCATGCACGAGCTGCAAATGCCTCCCACCTCTTACTCGTCGGATGGCCGCCCCATTTTCAAGAAGAGCACCAAACGATTTTTCGTCGACCAGTGCAAGAAACTCTATCTGAGGGGCTGCACCGGCATCATTTTGGGATGCACAGAAATCGAGCTAGTCGTGGATCAGCGGGATTTTGAGGCAGGTGGGATCGCCTTTGAAGAAGTTGAAGCAGAGGGGGATGTTGCAGAGGATGCGGGGGAGAAACAAGGAGAAATAGTAGATCTGGATATCACAGCGGATGCGGCGGCAAACTCCCGGAAAACAGCGGACGATGAAAAACTAGATGCTGGTGACATCATGGCAGCAAAGCAAGGCCAAACGGCAGACGCAGGAGAAGGACAGCATGTCCGCGCAGACGCACGGGAAGGTCAGCATGAAGTTGAAACCCCGAAGGCTCGCCCAACTCACATGAACTCAAAAAACCAGAGGGAAGATAAGAAAAGCGAGAAGGAAGATAAGAAAAGCGAGAAGGAAGTTAAGAAAAGCGAGAAGGAAGATAAGAAAAGCGAGCCGGATGACGCCGCCAAGGAAGACGCCGCCGTTGGTGATTACGGGCCACCTCGGTTATCATCCCGTAATCACCATGATCCTGTGCGCAAGAAAGAGGTGAAGCAACTCCCGTCCGGTTGGATCCAACGCGAGGATCAGGGGCACACTTACTATGGCAACGTCGCGACAGGGGTGTCACATTGGACCCCTCCGCCAGGGACGATTTTTGAGGACGACTCTGTTGAGGACGGCAAGATTTTCGCGACAGAAAAAGCCGCAATAAACACAAGGGGGAGGCGGGTGCTTGCTGGCAAGGATGACGTCGCGACAGAAAAGTCCGCTGCAGCAGGAAAAGCCACAGCAGGAGAAGCTGCAGCTGAGAGAGCCGCAGCCGAAAAAGCTTTAGCTGAAAAAGCCGCAGCGGAGAAAGCCACAGCAGGAGAAGCTGCAGCTGAGAAAGCCGCAGCTGAAAAAGCCGCAGCCGAAAAAGCTGCAGAGAAAGCCGCAGCGGAGAAAGCCACAGCAGAAAAAGAAGCAGCTGAGAAAGCCGCAGCCGAAAAAGCTGCAGCGGGGAAGGCCGGGGCAGAAAAAGCTGCAGCCGAAAAAGCTGCAGAGAAAGCCGCAGCCGAAAAAGCTGCAGCTGAAAAAGCCGCAGCGGAGAAAGCCACAGCAGAAAAAGAAGCAGCTGAGAAAGCCGCAGCCGAAAAAGCTGCAGAGGAGACGGCCGCGGCAGAAAAAGCTGCAGCTGAGAAAGCCGCAGCCGAAAAAGCTGCAGCTGAGAAAGCTGCAGTTGAGAGAGCCGCAGAAGCCGCAGCGGAGAAAGCCGCAGCCGAAAAAGCTGCAGCGGAGAAGGCCGCGGCAGAAAAAGCTGCAGCAAAGAAAGCCGCAGCGGAGAAAGCTGCAGCTGAGAAAGCCGCAGCCGAAAAAGCTGCAGCGGAGAAGGCCGCGGCGGAAAAAGCTGCAGCTGAGAAAGCCGCAACCGAAAAAGCTGCAGCTGAGAAAGCCGCAGCTGAGAAAGCCGCAGTAGAAAAAGCTGCAGCAGAGAAAGCCACAGCAGAGAAAGCTGCTGCCGAGAAAGCAGCAGCAGAAAAAGCCGCAGCAGATAAAGCCGCGGCAGAAAAAGCCGCAGCGGAGAAAGCGGCAGCGGAGAAAGCCACAGCAGAAGAAGCTGCAGCCGAAAAGGCCGCAGCGGAGAAAGTCGCGGCAGAAAAAGCTGCAGCTGAGAAAGCCGCAGCAGAAAAAGCTGCAGCTGAGAAAGCCGCAACCGAAAAAGCTGCAGCTGAGAAAGCCGCAGCCGAAAAAGCTGCAGCAGAAAAAGCTGCAGCTGAGAAAGCCGCAACCGAAAAAGCTGCAGCTGAAAAAGCCGCAGAGGAGAAAGCCACAGCAGAAAAAGCTGCAGCTGAGAAAGCCGCAGCGGAGAAAGCCACAGCCGAAAAAGCTGCAGCTGAGAAAGCCGCAGCGGAGAAAGCCACAGCCGAAAAAGCTGCAGCTGAGAAAGCCGCAGCAGAAAAAGCTGCAGCTGAGAGAGCCGCAGCCGAAAAAGCTTTAGCTGAAAAAGCCGCAGTGGAGACAGCCACAGCAGAAAAAGCTGCAGCTGAGAAAGCCGCAGCTGAAAAAGCTGCAGCTGAGAAAGCTGCAGCCGAGAAAGTAGCAGCAGAAAAAGCTGCAGCAGATAAAGCCGCGGCAGAAAAAGCTGCAGCAGAGAAAGCCGCAGCCGAGAGAGCAGCAGCAGAGAAAGCCGCAGCCGAAAAAGCAGCAGCAGATAAAGCCGAGGCAGAGAAAGCTGCAGCAGAAAAAGCCGCAGCAGAGAAAGCTGCAGCTGAGAAAGCCGCAGCAGAAAAAGCTGCAGCAGAGAAAGCCGCAGCAGAGAAAGCTGCAGCCGAGAAAGCCGCAGCAGAGAAAGCCGCAGCCGAAAAAGCCGCAGCCGAAAAAGCCGCAGCTGAGAAAGCCACAGCAGAAAAAGCTGCAGCTGAGAAAGCCGCAGCAGAGAAAGCTGCAGCAGAGAAAGCTGCAGCAGATAAAGCCGAGGCAGCAGATAAAGCTGCAGCAGAAAAAGCTGCAGAAGATAAAGCCGCGGCAGATAAAGCTGCAGCAGAAAAAGCTGCAGAAGATAAAGCCGCGGCAGAAAAAGCCGCGGCAGAAAAAGCTGCAGCAGAGAAAGCCGCAGCAGAGAAAGCCGCCGCAGAGAAAGCTGCAGCAGAGAAAGCTGCAGCTGAGTTCACGGCACAAACCCCCGAGGCTCGACCATCGTTCAAGAGCCGAGTGAAAAACGTGCACCGCACCAGTGCGCTTGTCCGGCAGTTTAAGGCGTCGGTGGAGGCAGCGGAGGAGGGTGAGAAGGAGTGGATAGCGGCCGAGGATGCAATCTCGAGAGAACGCGATCAAAACATAGAGGCAGAGGAAAAAAACGCGAGGGTGAGCTTGGAACTTGACGAAATGCTACTTGCTGGGAAGGATGATGTCGCCACAGGAAAGTCCGCAGACTTAACAGAAAAGTCCGCTGCAGCAGGGGGAGCCGCAGCAGAGAAACCTGCAGCAGAAAAACCTGCAACAAAAAGGAAATCCAAAACTGAAAAAGCCACAGGCAAGCGAGAAAAAGCGGAGAAAGGTGCAGCGGAGAAAGCCGCATCAGAAAAGGCCACAGCAAAGAAATCCAAAACAGAAAAAGCCGCAGCCAAGAAACCCAAAACAGAAAAAGCTGCAGCAGAAGAAATGCAAAAAACCGCAGCAGAAAAGTCCACAGCTCAGACAGCTGAGAAAGATAATAAAGATATTAATCAGAGGGAGAGCGTCAACGACGAAGAGAGCCCCAAGGACCAGCAACCCTCGAAGGACCAACCATCTCGACCATCTCGACCCTCTCTGATGTCAGTTACGAAGACGAACCGGCTGATGCGGGCACGCCGCACGAGTAGTCTAAACATCCTATTAATTGGAACTTGATACCGAAAGTGGCAAGTCAAATTGAGATGACATTATTTGTCATTATTCATGCATGTAGTCTTGTAGATGCGTATGCAATGTATTTCACGATGGATTTCGGTGTTTTGGTATTTCATACGTTTGCATCACATGAATTGGAGGTTAGGATTGTAGTTTCGCTGATACGTAAATTCCATATTTAATATTTTTGATACCTTCAAGGTAAGCTCGTCGCCTCGTTCAAATTTAATATTTTTGATAACTTTAAGGTAAGCTCGTCGCCTCGTTCAAGGCATCCTTAAAGGCGGAGGACGAGGCTGAGAAGAAGGCGATAGCGGAAGAAGAAAAAATAGCGAGGGACCGCGACCGCAAGATCGAGGCGGAGGAAACGGAAGCGAGGGTGGGCTTGCAGCGAGGGAAGGGCGAGATCGAGAATTTACTTGCTGGTGGGAAGGGGGACAGTGCGGATAATAATCGCAATAATCGCAATAACAATGATCGCAATCGCAGTAATTCCAAGAATTCCGCTGTCAGAGCAGAGAAGGATACGGAATTACATGGAGCTACGGACGTGGAGGATGTCAGGGAAGTTGAGGGAGCTGCAAATAATGTCGGCATTGCGCGGGAAGGATCTCATGAGGCAGGGGGAGTAACGACTGATGAAGGAGGGGATGAAGTTAGCAACGTCGCAGAGAGGACAGAAATGAATACGAGCGCAAACGCAGCTGATGTTATTAACACAGCTACAAACGCAGCTGATATTAACACAGCTGCTATTAACGCCAGTAAGAATACAAGTACTAATGCAGCCGTTCTTAACACAGCCACTATCACAGGCTCTACAGCTAACAACACAAACAATGCAACTACCACCACAACCACCACCCCGTCTCCCACCCCTGACTGGACCAAGATCCGCCTTTTCCCTTCCGCAAAAATCCACATCCAGGCAATATCGGAGGTGGCGATTGGGAGGAGGAAGTTGGAGGAGTTTTTGCCATAATTGAATTCGGAAGTGGGTACTGGCGGAGTTTGGGAATATAAGAAAGAAGTGGGGTACGAATATTAATTACGAAGAAGAAGTGGGGTATGAACAACAAAGAGGAGAATAACAATTTGAAAATCGTTTTTGTGGTGGTACTCGGATCATGCTTTCACATAATGGTCGAGTGCAATAGATCAGAGAAGCTCCAAGAGAATGCTCGGATATTACTAACGGTTTCTTCGGAAATGCTTTCAATTGCTTACTAGAATATTGACATCAAAATCGCTTAAGTACTAGGAATTTTGACATCAGGAGTGCTTTGGAGTGAACGCTTTACAATTGCTTCGAACACTTCAGAATCGCTTTATAAACGCTTTGAATGCCATAGCTTGCTTTGAAATCTAGGCAGTTTAACACGGAGAATAGACAATCAATCCATTTGAGGGGAAAATGGGGAATTAGGAAATCTTAAAACACTGACATAGCTTAAATCAAACGTTACTATATCCCGGAAAGGGGAAAAACAAATATTACTCATCAATATGGGAGTCGTAAAACACAATCGATGTTTCAATGCTTCGCATTGTCACATTGATGGCAGCAATAATTCGTTTCCTTAGATGAAGATCATATGAGAATCAGACTCCATTAATATGAAGGAAAAACCTTAATAAAGCTTGAACACTATAAAGCATCGTGGAGGTCGTAAAACATCTCACAGATGCTCAAAAACCTTGCAGCTTGAACCCACAATACTTTGACCTATTTATGATTTGAATTTACAGCCATTGAATTTGAATTATCAAGCGCATTTCCACAGCAGGTGTGGTGGGACGGAGAGTGTATGTGGAGGGTGAATCCGTGGTGATGCGCGCTACGTTTGTGATGCAAAATGGCGGGCGCGCTAGTGAGTATCTTCAAAACTCTTCCTTTTGTTTCAGGTTGTGATTGTATTCGTATCGCTTAGTGGTTTATTATTAGTCTCAGCATGAGTACCGATAGCTCATAGGATACTCTAATCTCCCCACTCAAGATGAGCGAATCCACGTCCGATAATCATACAGCTGCAAGAAATAACGACGATGATCCAGAGCACCTGGCCGAACTCCTGGATCTCCTCCGCCTCAACGATCCCTTCACCTGCAGTTGCATCACCAATGCTGACGGTAAGCTAGTGGAGCGGAATGTGCCGTCATTTGTCCAGAAAATTTTAGGGTTTGATGGGCGGGCGATCGGGATAAAGCAAGTGAAACCGAAAGTAATTAAGGATCAGAATCCCACTGGTAGCGATCAGAAAGAAGTGACAGCCGAATCGTCTGGCGCAGGCGGGTGTGAGCGGGGAGATGAAGTTGAGAACTCGGTCGAGAAGCCAGTCGAGAAACCAGTCGATAAAGCTGAACTTCAATCTCAGCCTGATTCCAACCCGCATTCCACACAAAAAATACTGAGGAATCTGCTGGTGTACTCGCACTACGCTGAGAAGGAGAAGGGGTCCGGCACCTCGAATAGTAACACTCACAACTTGCCCTCGATCCCCACCCTCCAACCGTGCACATCAACGATTCCGAACGCGGGAGATGGACTTTTCTATGCAGGAACCGCAAAAATCGAGAAAGGTGATTGGATCTGCATTTACTACGGAAAGAAGATTCCTTTAACTGAAGTTTTTAGAAGGAAGAAACGGCTGGAGGAGGAGCAGAAGGAATCGGAACGAGAATCGGCTGAAATAACCCCATCTGCAGCCCCGGATTTAACTTATGTCATGGGCGGTTTCGGCCTCTTTTCAATCGATGCGAGTCCCCATTGCGTTGCTCGTTACATCAACGATAAGTTTGAAGTGGTAATTGAGGGAGAAGGAGGTCCGGACATCCAACGCAGTACCAGGTCCAGAAGATCCCTAGCGAACGTCGAATTCGTCAAGAGCAAGAAGGTGATGAAGGCGGTTGTGATAGCTAAGCGGGATATCGAGCCCGGAGAGGAATTATTCGCAGATTATGGTGATGGATATTGGCGGGCAAGGGGGATGATTGACTGAATGAAAAACACGAACACGATTGAAACAAACACTGAGACCACTACTAAAGGAAAGCAAAAACTCAATCAGAAACTCCGTATATCTGCTCGTTGTTTGCAGAAACTAGAGTGTTAAATTGACAGATGAATGTATTGGTGTTTTACGTGAAGTGGACGTGAGTCGGCGTGTTTGTGAATTTGAAGCCTCAGGTGAGTGGATATTGATCGTCTCAATGACAATGGAAAGAAGTGCGAAACTTTACCGCGGTGCGAGAATATATGCGACGGATATGGTCAGAAGATGTGCGACTGCAACACCCACACCAGGAAAAGACGATGTATTATGAGAAAATGAGAGCTAATTTCTTGAAATACAACCAGGCGTCGCTCATATGCATATCACACGGTCTAAGAGGCTTGTTTCCTCAAAAAACCTTTTCCTCATTCTCTTCGAACATAATGAATACTTCACCATCAAAAATTTCATGCAGCAAAATGAGGGTAGGGAAGAGGCAAAGTAGCAAGTGACGAGTGGGAAGGAGTCATGTTCTATATTTAGCACTAGATCCGAGAAACAAGTTGTAATTCTATCGAGTATCTCAAATACAGTGAATTTCGACATCGACTGCATTCTCATTCACCATATTTCACTGATACACCCTCAATCATGAAGACCAAAACCAAGAAGTTCCTCAAGAAGTCTCGCGCGCAAGACGGCGTACAAAGCCGCAAACTCCTACGTGGTTTAACCGACGAAATCTTCGAAACTCAAGGGATTAGTCGGAAGAACTTCGGGAAGAATAACGGGAACGGGAACCAAAGTTATGGGAAAGGGAGCCAAAGTTACGGAAAAGGAGGCAAAGGCGTCCAGAAGGGGAATGGAAAAGGATTGAATCGGAAAGCTCTGAGGAAGCAAGCGAGAACAGAGAAGAAGCAGCTGAAGGGGAGATTGAGTAGTAAACAGGCCCAGTGGCAATGGCGCGAAGATGCGCTGAAGAGTGAGGAGAGTGAGGAAGAAGTACAGAAGAAAGACGTGCAGAAGAAAGCAGCGCAGAAGTCTAAAAGTGGTACAAACGGTCTCAAGGGAAAGGAAGGAAAGAAGAAAAGTGGTGGGAAAGATGAAGATCATGAGCATGAATCAGATGACGAGATCTCATCTGACGATGATGCTGCCACCACGAACAAAACCTCTTCTGATAAAACCGCCAAGAAAAAAGTCCACACCCTGACTCACGCTCAGCTGGCTGAGCTGCAGAAAGCGGACACTCCGTTAGTTCCGAATAGCACCACTGAGGAATACGACCGAATGGAATTGCACTATTTGGAAAAGATGTTGGGAATCGGAGGCAGCAAGTCCTCGTCTTCAACATTTACTTCTGATACGAAAGCCAAGCAAGCCTCTCGATCTCGAAGGCAGTTGAAACGAGAGTTAGACACTGATGGTTTCGACGATGATCTGTTTTCATTTTGTGAAAGCATCGCGGGAAAGAAGGTCCCGAAAGAGCTCGCGGGGAAGAAGGCTGATGGATCTGAGGAGGAGGGAGATGGGAGTGAGAAGGAATCTGAGGATCGAGATGATGATGACAACATGGCGGATGAGGGAGAAGGAGACTCGGACGAAGAGGGATCAGATGATGACGATGAGGATAGTTACGAGCAGATCAAAATGGGAAAAGACAGTAAGGGCGATGACTCTGACACCGCCAGTTCCGATGAGGACGAAGAGGATGACGGAGACAATGTCGATGAAGAGGAAGATGAAGATCCTCTTAATGCGGAAGATTTAGCTGATCTATCCGATGATGAGCTCGAACGTCGATGTCAGGCCGCTCTCCGAAAGAAGAAGCGGCAGCAGAAGCTGCAAAATAGGAAGAAGAAGATTGAGGATCAGAAACAACTCGACCAGAACCGACTCACCGAAGAACAGAGCGCGAGTGCTGACAGTGAGAAAAGTGAGGAGGAGATGGACGATGGGGAACAAAATGTGAAGGCGGAAAGTGATTCCGAGTCATCTTCCGATTCTGATTCCACCCCCGACGCAAATTCCGAAAACTTCGCCAAATCCCTGAAAAAATTCCAGAAGAAGCAGACCAAAGCCTCTAAGAAAAGCCGCAGCAAACTCCAAGATTTCAAATTAACAGAAGCTGAAGCGCAAGAGTTTCAATATCTGGAGGATCAACTGGGGATTTCCAGAAATGGGGACTTAGAATCAGCTAGAAAACAGAAGAAACAGTTGCGAAAAGAATTGAGTTCTGACGGGTTCGATTTCGATCTTTTTGATATCTGTGATAGTGTTTCGGGACAGAAAACGTTTCCCGCGGATGGAAGCGACGGTTCTGAGGAGTCTGAGGATGGGTCTGATGAGGATTCTGAAGGTTCAGCATCGATCGAGGTTGAGGGAGAAGACAAAGACGAAGGAGAAGAGGAAGAGACTTCTGAAGAAGAGCAAGAGAGTTCCGAAGAAGAGCTGGAACCTCTAGACACCGCCGATCTGGAAGATCTGAGTGATGCCGAGCTCGAGAAAAGGTGTCAGGAAGTTCTCCGCCGTAAAGAGATGAAGCAAAAGAAGGAATTGAAGAAGGGCCAAAAAGCAGCGAAGAAAGCCGGTGGTTTAGGAGCTTCTGATTTCGGAATGCCATCTGATCTAGGAATGCCCTCTGATTCAATCTCCCCCGCGGAACTCGAAGAATTACGTTATTTAGAGGATCAATTAGGGCTGTCGATGAAAGAAACAGGTGGCAGGAGAAAACAGCAGAAGAAGTTGAAGAAGGAAATGCAGGAGGACGGATTTGACATGGATTTAATTGGCATGTGTGATGGGATAAGCGGAGGGAAGAAGACGTTTGGGGAGGAAGAGGGAGATGAGAATGCAGAATCAGAGGAATCAGAGGAGGAATCAGATGAAAAGTCAGAGGAGGAATCAGGTGAAAAGTCAGAGGAAGATGGGGAAGAAAGTGAAGATGTGGAGTCTGGGAAGATGGAAGTTCACGGGGACGATGACGATGGCGACTCATCAACCGGTAGCAACTCCGATGAATCAGATGAATCTGACAGTGACGAGCCTTCTGCAAAACGCAGAAAAATTGACGATGATGAAAGCAATACAAAATCCCAACAACTTCAAGAAGAAGATTCCAACAATGAAGACAAAAAACCCTCCCCTCCCACTACTCCCGCTCCCGGCGCCTGGCTCCCACCGCATTTACGAAAAAAAGCGGAAGCGGAGAAGAAGGAAGCCGAAGAAAAAAAGTTAGCTGCTGCGGCGAAAAAAGCGGGCAAAGACGTTGACGCAGAAAAGAAAAAACGCGAAGCAGAACAACAAAAGCAAAAGCTTATGATCAAGCTTAGAAGTTCCTGTAACAAAGTGAGTGAAGGAAATTTAGATCCGATTTCCAAAGAGGTGTTGACTTCGGTGAAGGAGTTGCTGCGCCTAACTGCAGCATCATCTGATGCGGAAGCGGATAAGAATAAGGATCACTCAACAAATAAGGATGACACCACAAATACTTCTGTACTCCACCTCGCCAATTCCGTCGCCAATATTATTCTGGAAGCAGCTTGTGATAACCAAGGCATTAATGTCCTCGTCGTATGTTGTTACGCAGCTATCATCGTCGCGGTTTCTGTGGAGATCGATAGCTTGTTCGCTAAAGTCATCGTCAATAAGCTTGAGAATCGGGTTCTGGATTTTTTGAAATTCAACTTCCCAGAATCTGAATACTCCGGGAGATGCGATAAAACCGAGACGGCGTTGATTCTGCTGAGTTTGATGTTCTATTTTGAAGTATTACCGCCGACGATTCCGTTTGGGATTTTTCGGAAGTTGTTCGAGGGGGTGGCTGAAGAAGGAGAAGGAAGCGCGGATCAGAGCAAGAAGACAAATGATCAGAGCAAGGGTGAAACAGAAAAAACAGAAAAACCAGAAACGAAAACTCTCCCAAAAGCAGCTTCAAAATCCCTCAAACGCACCCCAGCCCAGATGGAATGCTGCATTGATCTCGCTCTAACCACTCTCCGTTATTCTGGTCACACCCTCCGCACCGAGTATTCGACGGATTTCAGGCATATTCTGGACTTCTTGCTTTCGTGTAAGGGCAAAATTTCCGGCGACCGTATGGCGTTTCTAATCACAGAATTGGAAGATCTCAAGAAACAACAGAAAGGCGGCGTCCAGAAATCGGGCTTTGCGGTCATGTTAAGGTTTGAACAGACAAGGAACTGGCTTTACCATTTCCGGGAAGAGGAGAAAAACGTCGGAGGGACGCAAAAAGAGCTAGCCAATAAGAAGACTGATAAGGGAAAGAAGGGGAAAAAATCAGGATCAGAAGGAGACGGTAGTGACAAACCTGGTTTCGGTGAAAAGGCTGCAACTCGGATCGCGCAGAAACCGAATGATTCTCTCGAAGGACATCGCATTAATTTTGACAAGTACGAATTTCTACAAGAACGTCCTCCGGCGGAGGGTTGGTTCGTTCTGGAAAATGGAGGTGGTGAAGGCGTCCTACGCAAGGCCGCGAAGTTGAAAGGCAAAGGGGTGGAGGATGGTGAGGGGAAAACAATAATTAAGTTTTTAAGATTTAATATGTCGATGTATCATTATTGAGTTGAGATGACGTATTTTTCCAGCTGTAAATTAACATGAATGACACTCAGACGGATTTCGAGATCAATACTTACTCTTCCACTCTTCCACTCTTTTTTCCACTCTGTGAAATCAGATGCTATCAGCACTGGAAAATCATCATCCGTATCATCCCACAAATCCCCCAGACGCACCCGCCCTCCTCTCGCAACAATCCACAACAACCTAAAAAATCTTAACAAAAAATCCCCAGACGAAACCGCTCTCTTGTGGCAACAAGCGAAGGCGCAAAAAATGAACACGGATCTCCGCAAATGCATCTTTGTGGCTCTGCAAGGCGCTGAGGATGATGTTCATGCATGTCAACGACTGTGCGAAATCACCATGGGGACGCCGAAGCAGAGAACTACTGATATTGCGAATGTGGTGGTGCATTGCTGTTTGCGCGATAAAGGGTTTCAGAATCCGTTCTATGCGAGGGTGCTGAGTGGATTGGCGGAATTGCCCGGGAAAGAGGGTAAGGAAAATCAAATTCTTGCCGGGGTCTTGAGTGGATTGGCGGAATTACCCGGGGAAGGAGGGTGAAGGAGGTCCTTGTGATTCAGATTTGGTTGGAAAGTAGGCTATTGAAGTAAGTATTTAGTGTCTTTTGGTGAGCATCTGCTGTTAAGGAAAATGAAATTCCCGGGTAAGAAGATTATCCACGCTTCCCAACCAACATATCTCAATAAAAAATCAACCCCCTCAGGTAAAAAAATCGTCCACGCCTTCCGCGACTGCCTCATCAGCAAATTAAGGGACTGCCGAAAATTCAACGTGAAAGCAGTCGCGAATTTGGCCTATTTCTTCGCTTCTGGTGTTGTTGACAGTAATGTGGAGTTTCCTCTAGGGCATCTGCGGTTTTTGAATTTCGAAGTGGAGACGGAGAGGAAGAAGATCGGGAAAGATGACGAGGAAAATAACGATGTCGACAAGAATGACGAAGAAGCCTTGATTAAGAAGAAGAATCCGTTTTCGGGAACTTTGGGGATTTTCTTGAGGGAGGTTATTCTGTTGACGACGAAACCCAGGAATTGTATGGATTCACAGGGTAATTCTTCCAATTCTTCCTCAAAGCGGGCTTCTAAGCAGCTGTTATTGGGAGCAGATTTCGTCGATCAAGGGAATGGTGATTCAGGGGATGATGAAGAGTCAGATGATACTGCTGTCCATGACATAACAACAATCGCAGCAATGTATAAGTCTTTGAATCAATATCGTGACGTCGCAGCCGGAGTCGAAGTGGTCATTGAAGAGCTGGTGTTGCCGTCTTTGGGAAAAGAAAAAGATGCTGAACACAGGCAGAGAGTGAAGAAAGTCCTGGCGGGACTGGGGGAGGAGGAGGAGTCGGAGTGAATTGATCGAATGCAGAGAAGGGGGTGATTGATTCACTGTATAGTATTAAGAGGGGGAATGACAGAGGAGGTCTGGGAATTGAGTATGAACTCACACGAGAGCTCACACGAACCACCTCGGGTTAAAGACGCAGAAACTGGGTTTTGGAAATTTTGATTTATGATTTTTTTTCTTCGGGAAACCGTATTTTTGGATATGAATCATCAACTAGGAATCAGTTGTGCTAGTATTGTAATACAGAGTGTGGTTACAGTTTGTTGAATTCATGATCGATTAATGTTCAAGTTAAAGCAAAAAGTGTGGTCGTGTGAGCATGCAAAAAGTGTGGTTGAAAATTAGTTGGAAATGCCTTAAGTTAGTTGGAAATTATGATATCAGTTTTATGGATGCATGTTCAGTTTTAAAGAAATTATGATATCAGTTTTATTATGCGAACGAATCTTGATAGTACCCGTATCTTCTGGTTCTCAGTCGCTAACTAGTATCGCAGCCAATACGCTGTCGTGTCACATCAATATCTCCTATGTCAGCCAATGTATTTCATAAAATTCTTTAAACGTCATTTAAGCCATCATAACAAGTACCTGATTTCTCTATGAAAGCTCCATCCAATCTTCTAAAATGAACGCAGGCATATTGTCATTGAAAGTAGTAGTTAGGTCGGTTCGTAGGAACATTGAAGAACGAAAGAACAAATAGAGTAGGGCCACTATTTACAACCATTGTATGTAAACCAAACCGCTGAACGCTGAAGTATCAAAGTACGCAAAACGCTGAAGTATCAAAGTATATCAAAGTGCATCGTACAATCTCCAAGAATCGCAATGATGTCTTTCCAAAACAGTAGAGGCAAGGTGCCGGCGTCGCTAGCACATAAGTTCCGTCCGCATTATTGGGGTGCATTCTCGCTGTTGCTACTGGCTGTGGAGCTGGCTTCGCAGCAGAACTGCCCTGTGCAAGAGGGTGTTTCGAATGTACTACTCCCCACGCAATGCGCCCATGCCCGCCGTCTTTCCAAATTGGTCCTGCGAGGAGGCGTGTTCGGTGACAGTGACACAAGCTCAGAGTGGGAAGATAGACAGGAGGGCGAGGGGTACATAACCATTGGGCCTGGCATAACCAGGAAGCTGCCAAAGAAGAATCCCGAGAAGGCGCGGGCAAAGGAGGAGCAGGGGGTTCGTCAGGAGACCAAGACCGAGAAGGAGCACCAAGAGCAGACCGAAAACGAGCACCAAGAGAAGACCGAAAACGAGCACCAAGAGAAGACCGAAAACGAGCATCAAGAGAAGCGCGGCGAGGAGCAGGGGGAGACGCGCGGAAAGAAGCACGACGAGACGCACGAAAAGAAGCAGAGGGAGACCGTGAATCTGATCCATGTACGAGCAGAGGGAGACCGTGGATCTGCTGCGAAGGAAGTCGCGAAGGAAGTCGCGAAGGAAGTCGCGACACACCAGTTGCCGGACGCGGAGAAGGAAGCCTCAGGATCCCGAGAGGAAATGAAGCCGAAAAAGGAGCTGTGCCAAGAGGCGAAGGAGTTTGAACAAAAAAGGCTGTTGCTGGAATCGCGCCAGTCGCCCGAAAACCGGGAGTTCTGGAAAAAGAGGCCTGAGATGCTTGAAGAATGGGAGAAAGAATGGGAGAAAAAGAGGCGTGAGATGATTGAAGAACGAGAGAAAGAACGAGAGAAAGAAAAGCAAAAGTACCAAGCATGGCTAGAGTCACCAGAGGGTCAGGAATATGCAGCACGTCAGCGGAAGAAATATGAAGCACGAGAGCGCCGCGCGCGCCAGGAGGCAGAACGAGAGCGCCGGGAGTTCGAGGCGAGAATGAGCGCGAGGGGAGCGTGGAGAGCTAAGCGAGATGCAAAGAGGAAAGCACGAGAAGCTGCTGGAGAGAGCTGTTACGGGCCAGAATACGGTAAAACTGCAAGTGGTGAGCCTCTGCGATCCTACCGGTACGTTCACATCGGAAGTGATGATCCTACGAAGGTCATGGAAACGAACATCCCAGGCTTTGGCAAGGAGCGGCACACGTACCAGGGTAAGGGTGGACGCACCGTGATAGACATACAGTGCCCGGCCGGCGAAGTGTATGACGATAGGGAGGAGCTCGAGGAAGAATCAGATGAACCAAGTGCCACGCAGAAACTGCCGGAACCCAAGGAGCAAGAACACAGGGTCGCCACGGAGCAAGTTCCAGGGAGTCCCAGGAGTCCCAAAAACAATTACTCCAAGGAGCAAGAACGCACGCGTGTCAGAGAGCAGGTGCCAGCCTTGCGAGGGAGCAAAAGCTCGGACCAGGACGCCGCAAGAGAGAAAAACGAGTAAGCACCGACTAAACTCCATTGATGGCACACGAACAATGAGTGGTGATGAAATGTCTAGGACTGCTAGCAAGAGGTGAAGATGCAAGAGAACGCCTCGAAGTGCCCTTCCACGAGAGATGAACCTGCTTAGTCTTAAGAGTTCTGCGAAAGGAAGATCATAAGATCGTTATCGTAGTAGAACTTCAAATAGAAAATAACTTTTTCCGCTGACACGAGCATCCGCGCAGTGACGTCGTCTCTGTTGCAGGTATTCGGTCGGCGAGACGCAAGAACGGTACAATCAATCGCGACTTAGTGATCGATCACTTGAAAGTAGCTGAAAAACTCGATCGCAAAAACTCCAATGCGAACGATAAGGCCCTTGTTTTGTTGCCAAATCTGTAAATCTGTAAATCTGCTATGTTTGTTTTGGTTGTGTTTCGCAGATGTTGAAGTTGCAGTTTAATCATTGTGTGGTTCTCATTGTTGTTTAATGTTGGTTTCGATGTTGGTTGTTGTTTTGGTTTGTGTTTTGTGAATGTGGAATTTTAGGTAGTTTTCTGAATCTTATTTCTTAAATTTATTGCAAGCCATGGTGATCTTTTGGGTAATAGGAAGCATGATCAGTATTCGGTATTAGGAATCACTAGGTATTAGGAATCCAAATATTGATCAAACCAAATTCTATCCACCCCCAATCCTATCTGATGCCTTTCCACTCCTCTCAATCTTTGATTCATCCCAATCTCTCCCACACCTTCCGCTGACCATGTTATTTCTCCAATCAACTCAATAATTTCCTTCCCTCCTAACCCCACCCCGCAGGCTTCCAAACACAGTGAATCTGTACGAGTTACCAGTCTTGTTTTTAAGGCGACGACGACTTGCGGCAATCACAACCCAGAGTATTATTAAGCAATTATCTAGTTTCAGAAATCCTTTCTTTACACTCCAATCTCGATCTTCTCGATCTTCGATCTCGATTCCGATCTCGAATTGATCAACCTGTAGGTGGCACTTCACTACTAGTTTAGCACACTAATAGAAGATTTAAGACGACACTGCTCGTTCTCAGACCAAAATAGCACCTTCGCACCGTTGACTTAAAAAGAACTCCAACCACCAAGATGGCCGAAAAGTAAGAAGATTTTAGTAGTGTTAAAGAAAACAAGTGGGATAATTTTGAAATCGCTTTTGCGAATAATTATATGAGTAATTATAAGAGCCGGTCCTTACACAAGTTCCTCTCTCAAATACAGGGTGGAAATTTGAAAATCAAAAACATTATTGAAATTCGAAAAAAAAACAGATTCCACTCCGCTATCCGCTGGGGAAAGCCCATCGCTGAATTGAAGGCGTTTGATGCCAGTTTGGTTGAGGCGAAGGGTAAGAGAATAGATTATAGGGGTTAAAGGTACTATTCATAACTTGTACTGATATTTAATTCGAGTTAACTTGTGCCTTCTCGGTCGAATGTCCACTGTAATGCGTCTAATAAAGAAAGGTGTCACCGGCAGAATACCTATTCCCTGAACAACCAAGGTCAAACCCTTTCCCCCAAAAATCCCCAGACGAAAAGAACGGCACCTTGCTGCACTACTGCCAATCGTACTCCATCTGAACTAAAACTCCCCAGACGAAAAGAACGGCAACACTGCGATCCACTTGGCGGCCCAGAATGGTCACCTGGAGATCACTAAATGGCTCGTTTCTGATATGAAGTGCAACATCAACAGCCAGAACGGCAAGGGCCAAACCGCTTTGCACATGTCGATGGAGTAAGAGGATATTTGGTTCTTAAAACTGGAGGGCGATTATACTTGTCAAATCAAAAAAGGGACAAAATCATGCTTGTCAAATAATTTTCCCTGAAAATACTCAAATGAGCTCTTCAAATCGAACAACCACCTCAAAGAATGTTTTCTAAAAGAAAAAAAATATTTGCAACAAAATTATAATAAAAATCTCCCAGATACGACATGTACGAGCAAACGCAGTTTCTCCTGGATTCCGGGGCCGACAAGGACTGCAAGAACAACGACGGCCATCCGGCCATTGCTGGGATTGATGGGGGGAAGGTAATAGACAATCTTAGATAGACAATCTACTTATTATTATCAAATGGATTGACGAGGGAATTTGAAAGGAGCAAGATTCCCAGTGCCACGCTTAATCTCAGACTCAGAGAGTGTTCTACTTAAATTCCCAACTCGAATTCCCAACTCTCCCCCCCAGACCGGCGCCGAGGCTTGGGGCGCTCCCTTCGTCCTCCTCAAGCAGGTCAAGGACAAAGCGGGCATGGAGAAGGCGTAAGACCTAGATGATCGAACTGATTGATTAGTACTTCTCAGATTTTTGAAAAATGATTAATACCTCAATTCTAAATTGCGTTAATATGAAAACCAAATAACTTTCCCAGCTTCGCCGCCCTCGAGGCCGAAGGAGGTGCCGCCGGCATCGATAAGGCTGAATTTGCGAAGACGGGTAGGCTAAAGCCTTCAGTATTAAAGGAGATAGATTCAAAATCATTGAATCATTCAAAGCTAGCTAGATTCTTAAACTCCATTTCAGGATGTATTTCATAATGGATTTCCATGTGGCACGGATTCCGGTTTCATTTTGAAATCATAGGACGTATTTCACTTTGCCATCAATTTCACTTTGACATCAATTTTTTGTGCAAAAAGGTATGGGCATGAAGAAGGACGGTGCCATCAAGGAGTTCTGGGACCACGGCCGGTTCGTGGGCATCATGCAGAAGATCTAAAGGTCTTACGAAAGACCTTGATCGACATCTTCGCGACATCTGCTCAGATGACTCTTTCTTTCTATTTCTCCTTTCATGGGGAGAGGGGTGCATGCTGTTAGGGGGTGTATAATTAATTCTGAGGAGGGGATTCAATTGCATTCTAAAAGGAGGTGCATTCGAAAGGGGAAGAGATTTTAGGGAAGAGATTGAAGGGAAGAGGTTGAGGAGGAGGGTACATCTAAAGAGGGTGGTACATCGTGGTTGGAACGAGCTTCAGTTGTGGAGGGGCACGGGAGAGGGAAGGATGGAGCTCGAAGGAGGTTGCAAGAGGAATGGAGGTTGAAAGAGGTGGAAGAGTGGCATGGGCTAAAGGATTTCTGGTGAGCAGGAGGGGAGCGTCAAGGACGGGCGTCAAGCGGAGTGTCACCGAGAGTAGAAATTCATTATGCATTCATGTGCTAGTACGAACACTCCGAAGGTAAGGAATTAGGTACTTGATAGAGCAGTTACACTTGAATGATAGACAGAGCTAAATCGATAGACATGTTAAGAAATTATACTGATGGAAAATACTACATTCATTTCATAATATAGTACTGCATACAATATAAAATACTGCATTCATTTCATTTCATTCTTTGTATTTCAGACATTATCGCGTATAAGTAATAGACTTCTTTGCATTCAAGAAAAGGTATTCTTTGTGTTCAGAAAAAAAAGTAATTCTTTGTATTCAGAAAAAAGAAGATAAGGTCTGATCGCTTAAGTAATAATCAGGGCGGAATGGCGGCAGTGGTGTGCAGTTAACATTTTGGAAGCGTGAATTCGACGAGCTGCGCCCAACGAACTGCGGTATCCGCTAAGGCATCGACGGACCCAGAGGGAATCCGGTTTTCCCATCTTGATTTATGGTATATAAATTCTTTCAGCAAACTTACATTCTATGAACGACAGACTTGGTAATGACATTGACGTATCCAATTCACAACATATTAATGAACAATCATACTTATCAATGGAACACTAGTTAAGATCATATTACGGCATACATATTAACATATCAAATATAAACTCAAAAAATAGTAGTACAACATTCGATCCAATTTTGAACCGACAGTATACAGAAAGGTCAAGATCGCAAAACTTCCAATGTCAGCAATTTATATTAGAAACGCTCCCAGGAGCTGTACCTTCATTCGCTAAATATTCACTCACATGTGATACTATTTCGGGCTTGCTATTATGGACTAATAGTAGGTGCTGAAAGTAGGATTCAATTGTATATAGAGGACAGAGGGATATTCACCGGAGAGTAGCGGATGATGGTTCAGGATGATGACACGATGATGATACCCGACGGGGGAGCAACTTCGAATTCGAGATAAGCAGCAGACTAACGCGCTTATCGAACAATGCGCGAGAAACTGATGTACACAACGATCAAGAGGCCACAGAACGGACCAAACAGAAACCCAGCTCGCGCCAAGAGCACAATAAAGCAGAGAAACCCAGTTTGCACAGCAGCCTATAGAGAGGCCACCACAGGTGAAAGTGGGACGGCAGCGACTGTCGAGCGACAGACGACGCTCAGAGACACAGCGACAGACACGACGACGTGCAGAGATGACTTTTGTTGCATTGGTTGTAGAATTTTCGGAAAATCACTGAGTCAGGTAGCTAGTGGGGTGCCGCGTTTTGTTGTTGTAATTTTTTCTCCGCACTTTTGGTTTTTGAATTATTATTTTCAAAAAAATACGGGCGACATTACATGTTAATATCTGCTTCATCGTCTATGGTGTCGAATTGAAATAATAAAGCAGTCTTCAAAAACATCAGCAGGGTGTTGGTGGGTGATGTCAGGCGTATATTAACATTAAGTAGTATTCAAGTTGCTCATGCGTGCAGTAATACGTTACAAGTAGAACTTGAACATAATCTTAGATAGAACGATCGATTCGTAGACCACCTATTGAGCAGGCTATTCATAGATCCAGAGAGAACGCTCGTAAACCTAGACCCTTGTAGCAAGCGCTAGAAGTAGGATAGAATACACCGAAGGTATACTATCCGAATAAGAGAATAAGATGAAGTCAGCCGCTAGTCGGAAGAATGAGAAGGCGGCGTCGTCAAGCGGCCCTCCTCTTCCAGGAGGTGTCAAAAAGGGGCTCGACAAAAAAGCAGGGAACGTCCCGACAGCACATGCAGGCAAAAAGGTCGAAAAGAAAACCGAAAGGACTGCTACATTGAATAATGGTTTCAACAATTCCAATCCCAACAAACCCTCGAGGAGTAGTCGAAGCCGCTCGAGGAGCCCCATGAAGATCGACTCGAAAGGGCGGGAAAGTGAAGGTCGAAGTCCGTCGAATATGATTCCCGGATCTCCTCGCTCAGCTTCTCGGGAAAAATCGCAGTCACCGGCGCGAAAATCACAGTCACCTTCACGACCGAAATCAGAAATTTCAGAATCAAAATCATCGACGGGGAAGAAATCGCCAGCGATGAAATCGTCCGCAGTGAAAGCAAAATCGAAATCACCAGCGATGAAAGCAAAATCAACATCTCCTCAGCGTGGTAGTACTCATGCCAGTTCGAGTAATGGCAGTTCGAGTAATGCCAACTTAAACTCAAGTAATGCCACCTCCAGCACTGCCACCTCTAGCACTGCCACCTCCAGCAATGCCAACGCGAGTATCCATGCAAACCCGGCTAGTGCTCCACAAGCTCAGGGACCGAAACCAGGAGCAGGTTCGGGAGCAAAAACTGCCATAGCCGCATCAGAAGACGATGATGAGAGCGATTTTGACGATGTCGATCCAATTTCAGAGGACGAGATGGGCGGGGATGGGGAAGAAGTGAGAAACATCCTCTGATATCTGTCCAATCATCCTTGATTTGAATTCAAATTTCCTCATGAAAAATTCCGACTCGTTTTACTGGACGGTATGTTTGACTGTATGAGTAAGTGCATTGACTCTTTGGGTATTTCAAAACTGTGATAGGATCCACAGTATTAAATGTGATACTAGCATCCAAATAAAATCATCCAAATACCAGCCAAGTGACATCCAGAGCAAAACTCAATATTAACTTCCAAATGGGCAATAAACATTATAAACTCAAAAAATTATAACGTCCAGCTCCCCGCCACCGCCAAGTCAGCTGTCTTGCAGCTGATGCAGGATGAAGGCCTGATCGATGAGGATGATTTTTTGGAGGAGGATGACATACCCGTCTGATGATCGTGCTTAACCTCGCTTGAAGCTCGCTTGAACCTCGGTTGAACATCGCTTGAACATTGCGTTCGATCGATCGCGAACGGCTCGCAGTAGCGGAGATTTGAAAATACTGAACAGATTGAGCGAGAAACAGATAATACGCGAGAAGTAGAATCACATTTCCTGTTTGTCAGCCGGGAGAAAGTAGAGAGCGGGCGAGCCAGTCGTCCGTATTACGAGGGCCAGGCTGAGAGCCTACTATAAGCCTCTCAGCGAGCCTGTCATAAGTCTCTCAGAGTCGGAAGTCTCTCGCAGGCCGACACGCTTCGACCTCAACGTAACGCGACTTTAGAAACACGTACTGCCAGACGGGAGCAGAAACACAGTATTAAATGGCTCGCTTGACCGCCTCTCAGAAACACTTTGCTACTTTCGGGCTTTATTTTCTCGAGAAATCTCTGCGACATGGATTTGACTGTGCTCGTGATTTCGATTGTGTTTGTGATTTCGATCGTCACCGTGATTTCGATTATGTTCGTGATTCTGGGTGTATTATTATTTTGTTTGGATTGGTTTTCATGCAGTTAGTTGGATATTAATGGAATGAAAATAATAGGATTGTAGGACATTGTATATTTAGAAAGGACATTGTATACTTAGCGCAACACCAGGCTCTCAACGAGCTGACTAACATATTTACTGTATTACCAAACCGAGTTAAGGGTCAATTCAGTACACCCCCCGATTGAATACACCCATTAACTACACCCATTACCCATTCCCACCATGGTCGTCCAGGATCGGCCTGCTCCGGCCGATAACAGTGACGAACTAATCAGGAGTCATGCCGACGCCGCCGTCGACGCGGCAGTCGACGAGATAATCGTGGCTCACGCTGATGCTTCCGCTAACAAGGTAGACAAAAATGGAAAGAATTATATTCAAAATTGAACAGGGAGAATTATATTCAAAATTGATGACATCTGATGGAAATTTCACAACAAAATCATTCTGGAATAATTACAGTAAAAAATCATCAGAGCACGCAGAGTTCGTGGAACACACGACAATCCTACTCACGACCCCCTTCTGCCCCCCTCACATACGACAATCCCCCATATGCAATATCCTAGGTAGCAGCGGCCAGCGAGAATGCTGAGGTCCGATCCACCGACCAATCACCACCAAATCAAATTCCAGAACCAAAACAAATCGAGAATTTGAATACTCCGACACCTACCCATCCTAGGTCACAGCGCCCACCGCCAACGGCGATAGTGCACCATCCCTGATCCAGCTCGATCAGACAACGTTCCTGGAGCTGCAGGATGAGACGGCGGATGAGAGGGCGGCGAGACTCGAGAAAGAGAAAACGGAAAAGCTGGAGGCAGAGAGGAAAGCATTATTGGCCTTGTTGGAGGCGGAGTGGGCAATATTGAGGAGTTTTAGAGAAGGATTTTATTTATTATTGGATTTCATCCCAGGGTGAAAAGGACGAAATTGCGGGGGGGGGGGTTCGAGCGGCCGAAGGCCGCGAGAGCGCGAGCGAACGAGCGAAGCGAGTGAGCGAGCCAACCTGGGGGGGATGTGATGGGCACCGATTCACAGCATCTCATGGGGAGGGCGAGCGAAGCGAGCCCGACGCGAACGAACGAGCGAAGCGAGTGAGTGAGCCACACTGCTCCTGGTGATTCATTGGCGATCGAGCGAGCGGAGCGAGCGAGATCGGTGATTGCGGCCCGTTTTCGGCTGTGCTTCGATGATCCAGGGGCGGGAGCGAGCGAAGCGAGCGAGCGACTGTCACTCACGACGGACACCAGATGTCCTCTAAAATTGTCATTTTTTCTTTCTTCCGTCCATTTTTTTTAGCGCTGAAATGGGGGTGGGGGGGTGGTTCGCGGTCTCAAGAATCGATTTCATCCTGGGATGAAATGAAATAATTAATAAAATACCTCTTACAGAGAATTGGATTGGAATTTACTGAGGATTTAAGAAGATCGAGGATTTAAGCATTGTGTGTAGAAATCATCAGATTCATAGAAACCACTTGCATGTATTTCTGATACTTATAGCCTGGAAAAGGGCATCCTCACTTGAAGTTGTCTAAATTCCATGGAAATTCCCATTGTGACAGTTCTTTAATGAGTCCACTTCGACCATTCATCATTATTATAATCATCGTCGCTCTCGTCGTGATCATCATCATCATCATCATCAACCCACGCACTTACACAAACACTCAGCCAATTTTCTTCCCTTCTTTTTGCGCAGGACTAAAAAAAAAAAATCCCACTTCGCCCACAGGATTTGTACGATTTTGAGACGCAGATGGTGCAACCAGCCCGGCGCCCGCCCAGCACCAAGGATGAGCACAGTCGAGTACTCGAAATTACACCTCTATGCTAATAGAAATTATATCAGTAATAGTCGCTTATTACCGCTATTTGAGGATGTTCAGAATTTGAAAGAATGTTCCACATCAAAAGCTTTATTAGATTTGTCTTGAACCTCTATATATCACTGGAAGAATGACAGTTGCCGTGGTACCAGGTGTATTCACTTTTCTATCCAAAATTCAAAAATCAAAACTCAACAGTATAAAATATCACTCTAATAGTGACTGGCTATTGGAGGGTGTTCTACATCAAAAGCTTTAAATTTCTAATGAACCTCTATCACTGGAACAATGACAGTCGAAATGAAGACGGTCCGAAATTCCTATTCCTCTTCCTCTCAAGGTGCGGTCTCACTGACACCTCTGAGCAATAACTCAAAATAATACCTCTTCCCCGCAAGCTGCAATCGTCTGGCGATTTCTGGTTCGATGACGTGCGGAATTCCATCTTCCTCGCGCACAAGATTAACGATAACAACGAGAGGGTAATCTAATATTAACGACGAATTAATAATCATTGTGACCGAAATTCTTCGAAGATTATACTTAGTATGGGAATTTATCTAGAATAGGATGGGAAATTTATCGTAATGAGTGGGCAATAGGAGGGAAAATTGCACTTTTAGTGGACAATAGGAGGCAAAACTGTGCTGCACTGCTGCGGGAAAATTATTATGGAACACTATACTGAGTCTGTGGAAAGATGATAGAAACTAGCACGCGGACGGGAAGGATGAGAGTGAGAAGCAGTGCTGTACTTTCAAAAATCTCAGATCACCGAAGCGGGGGAACTCAGCACGCAAGGTATTCCGAATTTCAACAAAAAAAAAAGAGATCATCGAAGGCGGTGCTTAGTACGGGGGGTACTTCGAATTTCAACAAAAAAAAAACAGATCATCGAAGGCGGTGCTCAGCACGGGGGGTGTTTCGAATTTGAACAAAAAAAAATCAGA
>Ga0099798_10043_pt1 | contig 35590 bp, 34 predicted proteins | sample Uncmet_Sort29A_1_FD_89870 | JGI IMG/M metagenome (GOLD analysis project Ga0099798, IMG submission 89870) | Marine eukaryotic communities from CALCOFI LINE 67, Pacific Ocean - CN13ID_Sort29A_1 | ecosystem: Environmental > Aquatic > Marine > Oceanic | place: Pacific Ocean: Monterey Bay | collected...
ACGTGTAAAGATTTAGATGGAACAACTGATATTCCATGTAAAGATTTATGTATGAAACAATGCCCTATTATATTAGGTATTACCTATAATGAAAGTAAATTTAATCCTAATGCTCAATCATATGATGGTATTGGTAGAGGTTTGTTTCAAATTGGAGGGGGAAATGTCAATGCTGAATGTAGAGGATTTACAGGTGATCAATGTAAAGAAGATGGTGGTGGTGTTGACAATGCGAGAGCATCCGATACAATGAATAATGGTGAATATTGTACTGCTTACAATCCAAATTATATTACGGATTGGGCTTTAAAATATAGTTCGTATGGATCAAATTGGCTTCCAGAAGGTGCAGGTTGGTGGAGTTGTGATAGTAATAAAAAAACATTAAGAGCTTTAGAAGAAGAAGGTGGTGATTTTCAAATAAATGACGCTATTAATATGTGCCAACAAGCATTATCAGAACAAGGAGAAAATCATATTTCTTATGATTTTAATGATAGTAATTTAATAAATGGTGAATGCGCTGTAGGTACACAATTATTTAATGGAATGTATTATGGACAATGTGGTGAAGAGAATTGCCCAACCGGTATGGTCCTCCAAGGTGGCGACTGTGTATTACAAAATCCCAAATCTAAAGATGATACATCCATCTGTTATAAACCACAAACAGATACCGATTGTGAATGGTGTAACCCTCCTTATGGAAATCCAGATTCTTGTACTATCAATCCACCAAGTGGTGGTGGTACTGGTAGTGGTGATTCACCTACAACAAGTGATGGAGGTGGCGATTGTAATGATTGTTATTGTGGTGTGTCTTGGAGTGATGCTCTACAATGTGGTGTAGCTTGTCCGTCTCAAACAAATTCTGAATGCTCAGGTAATGAACAATGTTATGCTGGTGTAACGTGTGATGGTACTCCTACAACAAGTGATGGTACTCCTACAACAAGTGGTGATACAAGCAGTGGCGGTGGTGATACTTCCAATAATAGTGGTGGTGGGAGCGGGATGACTTGTATTCCTTTGCCTGCATACGCAGAATATGAATATGACGCATACTGCGCAAATCCTGCGTATAATTGCCCGTCGTCTTTTTGTCAATGGTCATCATAATTTACATTTTATAATATATTTATTATAAAATCAATTAACTCCCACACATCTCACACTCTTCGTGGAATTTTCGTTCTAACGTAGGATCCACTGTAAATTGCTGTGCGTTCATGGATGGTTTGGAACGAATATAATACGATCCTGTCTTCAATCCCTTCTTCCAACTATAAAAATGACACTTTGACAATATATTTAGATTGGGTGATGGAATAAACAAATTCAAACTCTGAGATTGATCGATGAAGATGGCACGATCCGCGGCCATATCGATGATGTCTCGTTGTTTCATTTCCCAAGAGGTCTTATAGATCTCTTTCAACTTGGATGGTATATCCGGGATCGATTGAATAGATCCTCGATGGTAAATCAAACGTTGTTCCATTTCCTCATCCCACATATTCAGGTGAATCAAATCATTCAACAACCACTTATTGATGATCGTAAACCCCCCCGCCATTGTACGACGAGTGAACATATTCGATGTATAAGGCTCGATGCATTCTTGATTTCCAAGGATTTGTGAGGTCGAAGCGGTTGGCATTGGAGCAACCAACAAACTATTTCGAATACCGTCTTTCATAATATTATCACGTAATTCATCCCAACGCCATCGAGTGCTTCTAAACTCTACACCCCATAAATCAAATTGAAATTGACCCTTTGATATCGGGGATCCAAAAAAGGTTTCGTATGGACCGTCTATTTTAGCCAGTTGATGAGAGGTGTACAAAGATGCGTAATAAATGGTTTCAAATATATCTTTATTGATTTGTCGTGCGATCGGGCTTGTGAAAGAAATTTGGAGAGCCATAAACACGTCGGCAAGACCCTGTACTCCAAGACCGATGGGTCGATGTCTCATATTCGATCGTTTCGTTTCAGGGACGGGGTAGTGATTGATATCGATGATTTTATTTAAATTCTTGGTTAGAACACATACACAATCAAATAAAGCTTCGTGATCAATGGTGTTACAATAGGTTTGTACGGTATCTTCGTATCCACCGATGGGTGTATCTTGAGTTTCGTTATACACAAAGGGTACGGTTTTATGGTTATGTGGTGCTAGTTGTGATATGTGTTGGATTTCAATTTCTTTATAAGAGATTTGTTGTTTATCTAAAAATAATTTAACCATTACACACCAAGAGCAATTGTGTTTTGTATATACAATCAATTGATCGGATGTATGAGTTTGTTTAATAAATTTAGGGAGAGCGATGGAAGCTAGATTACAAACGGCGTATTCTTTGTCATCACTGTATTCAATAATTTCGGTACATAAATTACTCGATTTGATGATTCCTACATTTTGTTGATTACTTTTTTTATTACAGGCATCTTTATACAACATATATGGTGTACCGGTTTCGATTTGTGAATCGATAATATATTTCCATACTAGCCTCGCTTTGACTTGTTTTTTATATTTTTTTTGTTTAATATATTGATCATACAATACATCAAATTCATCACCAATCACATTACTTAGACCAGGGCTCTCATCTGGACACATCAGATACCATTCACCATCTTGTTCAACTTCTCTCATAAATCGGTCTGGGATCCACAATCCATAAAACAAATCTCTGGCACGATCTTCTTCACTACCGTGATTTTTCTTGGCTTCTAGAAATTCAAAGATGTCCGCGTGCCAGGGTTCTATATACATTGCAAAACTCCCATTTCGTTTACCTGCTTGGTTAATATATCGTGCGGTATGATTGTATACTTTTAACATAGGTAAGATACCATCACTATATCCACTTGTTTTTCGAATATAACTACCTCGGGCTCGGATGTTTGAGATATGACAACCAATGCCACCGGCCCACTTACTTATTTTAGCACAATCAGTGATGGTTTTATAGATACCATCAACAGAATCTTCAGTACCCATTAGAAAACAACTACTCATTTGGGGTAACTCGGATGCGGCGTGAAATAGGGTAGGCGTAGCGTGTGTACAATGAAGAGTAGATAAGAGATGATAGGTTTCCATTACTTTATCGATATCATCCATATGAATACCGATGGATACACGCATCCACATATGCTGAGGTCTTTCCACGATTTTATGTTTTATTTTTTTGAGATATGCTTTTTGTAGCGTTTTAAAACCAAAATAGTCGATAAAGTAATCACGATCATAGTCAATGGTCGCGTCAAATCTATGTTTATGTTTTTGTACAATATCAAAACATTCTTGACTAATGAGAGGAGCAGAATTGGAATGTATATCAATATGATGGTACATATCATATATAACTTGACTAAAAGAAGACGAAGTATTTTTATGGTGATTTGAAATCGATATGACACCGGCGAGTTGAGAATAATCTGGATGTTTTGTTGCATAACTAATACATATATCAGCGGATAATACGTCTAATTCTGTGGTAGAAATACCATCTGATAATTTAGATACGACTTCTTGTGCGATTTGAATTATATTTACATTATTTTTTTTTGCACATAAAGACTGTAAACGTCTTGTAATTTTATCAAATTCGACATCTTGATAAGAACCATTTCTTTTTAATACTCTCATTTATCTTAATCATTTATATTTTAAATATATTTAAAAACACACTTCCTTTTGTAAAAAAATGTCTACACCTCCTAATCCTCCAGAAGATAATAATTCAACCAATCAAGAAGAGACAACTCTTACACCTCACATATCTGCCCCACGAACATTAGATGATACTACAAAATATGTAGTTTTATGTGAAACCAATGGTAAAGAATGTGAAAGTTGGTATTATTTTATAAAATATGATGGAAATCAGAAAGCACTCGAATATCTTCAGAAACAATTAGAAAAAATAGATATGTATATTCTAGATGATCTAAGTACATTTGATTTAGATCTAGATCATTTTTTTACGCAAGAAACCGCCACGGAAATGACACGTTTAGAAATTAATAGTTATATGTTTCATAGACGATTTGATGGTGAATTAGATATGATACATCTTGATCTTAGACGTAAAGATGATAACGAAGATAAACTTCAAAAAGTAAATGATAAATTAGCATATGGCCTTATTGAAGATTATATAGGTGACGAATATGAATCTGGATCAAATGAAAATGAAAATGAAAACGTAAGTGAAAGTGAAGATGAATTATTGATCGAACCACCTGTTCCTATCAAAAGTGAACCGAAACCCACTATACAAATTGGTGGTGGTATGAGACGTAAAAAGAAAAAAAAGCGAAAGTAAAATGAAATTTATTTTATTTTATATGAATAAATATGCCTAAAAATAAGAGTAAAAAGAAACCATCTCAATATAATAAACCACGAGAATTGATGTATAAAGATGATGAACAATATTATGCAGTGGTCAATAGTAAATTTGGCGATGGTCGATATGAAGTCACATTATGTGAAACAAACGAAGTCAAACGAGCAAAAATTAAAGGCTCTATACGTAAGAGAGCACGTGTGGAGATTGGTAGTTTTGTCGTTGTATCTAAGCGTGATTTTGATGAAAATATAGTGGATATACTTTATTTATATACAAAAGAGGAGTCCGAACAATTGATTCGTTATAATGAAATTGTTATTAAAAAAGATGAACACGTTGAAGTAGAGTTTGATAATAATTACGTGTTTGAAGATATATAATTTAAATATTTAATTCTTGATCATTAAAATGGATACAAAAACATTTAATATTAAAGAATTAAATATTGATATCATTCAACCAAATACAGACACTTATAAAAATGAAGATCAAGGTGGATCTAAGATAGTTATTATTGGTAAACCTGGTACAGGAAAAACTACTTTAATTACAAGTTTATTATTTGAAAAGCGTGATATTTATCCTGCTGCAATGGTAATGAGTGGTACTGAAGATAGTAATGGGCATTATGGTAAAATTATCCCAGATTCATTTATTTATAATAAATTAAATGAAGACAAGATCAGTGATTATGTAAAAAGACAAAAAGTCGCAAAACAACACGCTGATAATCCATGGTCTGTATTATTATTAGATGATTGTACAGATGATCCTAAATTGTTTTCAAAACCTTTATTTCAAGGTTTATATAAAAATGGTAGGCATTGGAAAATGCTTTTTATATTATCATTGCAGTATTGTATGGATGTAAAACCTGTCATTCGTACAAACGTAGATGGTACTTTTATTTTACGTGAACCCAATCTTAAAAACCGAAAAGCACTGTGGGAAAATTATGCAGGTATTATACCTGATTTTAGTATGTTTTGTGATATTTTAGATCAAATTACAGATGATTATACCGCTTTATTTATATTAAATCAAACGCAAAGCAATAAGATTGAGGATTGTGTATTTTGGTATAAGGCCAAACCCGTACCCGAAGACTTTAAATTTGGATCTACTGATATATGGGATTTTCATCATCAACGATACAACCCGGACTATGAAAATGTGTAAATTATTTCCTTGAACGGCTCCTCGAACGACTCCTCGAACGACTCTTTCTTGAACGGCTCTTTCTTGAACGACTCCTTGAACGACTCCTTGAACGACTCCTTGAACGACTCCTTGAACGACTCCTTGAACGACTTCTTGAACGACTCCTTGAACGACTCCTTGAACGACTCCTTGAACGACTCCTTGAACGACTCCTTGAACGACTCCTTGAACGACTCCTTGAACGACTTCTTGAACGGCTCTTTCGTTTAGGACGACTCTTTTTTGAACGACTCTTTCTTGAACGGCTCCTCGAACGGCTCTTTCGTTTAGGACGCCGACGCCGTGTGACACGTTTATACCCTCCTAGAGGGCCGAGTTTATTTTTTTCATTCATAGATAAGGCAATAGCAACGGCTTGCTTATGAGGATACCCTTCTCTTATTAATTTACTAATTTTATGGGATACAGGTGATTTTGGCATTTTATAAATTGAAAATTTTATTTTTTTTTTTTTAATATATTTTTAGATGGATTCTCCAATTCAATTAGGACTATGTTGTTTGAATATGACGCAAAGGGCGACCCGACCAAGTGTGTTTATGTCAAGGACGATGCGACAAAAAACATTTATCGATAAAGACGTGGACTACGCAAAACAATTATGCATACAAAATATGTGTGATATACTAGATATGATCAAGTGGAATGATGAACACAACATCAACGTGTTTCGATTGAGTAGTAATATATTTCCTCATATCAGCAGTACATCCATCACAAATGATTCCAAGTCATTGGGTATATCAAACTTCAAAGAATATCAAAGTTTAGAATGGGCAAAAGATTATCTTTTTAATGTAGGCGAAGTAGCTCGTTTGTATAATCAACGATTGACCTTTCACCCAGGACAATACAATCAAATTGCAAGTCCTACACAAGAAGTGTTTGAATCTACTTGTTTAGATTTATCACTTCATGCAAAGCAGTTTGATTATATGAAGATGGATAAACACAGTGTGATGGTGATTCACGGTGGTGGTATGTACAACAACAAGGGTGAGACGCTTGACCGATGGCGACAACAATTTCAAAAATTACCAGAGCACGTCAAGCCACGTATCGTGTTAGAAAATTGCGAAAAATGTTATTGTATTGAAGATATATTACCTGTATGTCAGTCACTTGGTATACCGTGTGTATATGATACCCATCATTATACGTGTTATTCACAGCTACATCCGAATGAAACACAACAAGAGATTGAGGTGCTGATACCTAAAATATTGGACACATGGCGCGTGCGTTGTATCAAGCCAAAGTTCCATATTAGCGAACAAGGCAAAGGTCGTGTTGGACATCATAGTGATTATGTAGAAGTTATACCAGAACATTTATTGGAGATACCAGATAAGTACAACACACCTATTGATATTATGATAGAAGCAAAGAAAAAAGAGTTGGCGATTTTTAGATTGTATGAAAAGTATGATTATTTACCAAATGTGTAAGTATAAATTATTATTTATAACCTTAACTTTAATATAAAATGTTTTTTATATTAAATGTATTATTCGGATATTATATAGATATATTGTGTTGTTTGATTGTATATTGGAATCGTAAATGTATTACTACATTAGGTACAAATTTATATCAATTGATACAATTATTAAAATGTTTACGCAACAGAACACCCGATCGAATCCAAATCGAGTGGGATACCACACACAAAAAGGGGTATATACAGTGTGATGGTACTTTTCCTTCACCTGCAAGAGATATACACGTATTACAAATACAACAAAACAATCAAATCGTTCCAGTGAGGATGATCTTACCTTACGCACCGACCAAACATTTTGTCGTGTTATCTCCTGGGTTAGGGGAAGATAGATTTGTATATAGAGAAAAAATTTCAAAACGTTTGATTCGTCATAATATTGCATCGATTATTGTAGGTGGATCTTTTTTAGGCAGTCGTCAGATCGATCATACATCTAAATTTGTGTTTGGAGATGCGTCTACGATGATGAGATTAGGGATTACAAATATTATAGAATTACAGAGTATTGTGTATTGGCTTCGTGAAAATTATAATGCCAATATCTGTTTATTTGGTCGTAGTATGGGTGGATATGTATCACAATATGTGGCTTGTTTGTGTAATCATATCAATATCGGTGTTGTAAGTCAGTTTCCATCTACATCAATTATTGATTTAGTATCTAATTGTATGAAAAAATATATATCAGAAAATATATATATATCACTGATAGATATATTAAAAGAGACATCTATGCACCTATTGCCTTTACCTAAATGTGTAGACGCGTGTCATCTGATCACGGCATACGGGGATGCATATATACCCGAATCGTGTGGAAAACAATTACACACATTATGGGAAGGTAGTCACTTGCACTCTACGTGGGGTGGTCATATTATTGGTTTTTATACGCATACATACGTAGTAGTGTCTTCTATTAAACAATCGATACAAACATTATCAAAATAATTACATTATCGTCGTTGGTGCTCGGGTTGTCTGGGCTTGCATTGGTGATCTGGTCGTCTGAGCTTGCATTGGTGCTCTGGTCGTCTGAGCTTGCATTGGTGCTCGGGTTGTTTGGGGGGCTTGCATTGGTGCTCTGGTTGTTTGGGGGGCTTGCATTGGTGCTTGGTGTTCGGTCGCTGAACACTGATACCAAGATCCGTTTCCTTCACAATTAAATGATACTTGTGTTTGATTACAATCTCCACATAATTCATTCCACATTTTTGTTTTATTTGATAATTCACCATTTTCACACTGGTATACAGAAGACGGAATTACATTTGTATTACAAGGATATGATTCATTTGCTATGTTTATATTACAAGAATGGTATTGAAATGGTTCAACAATATTTTGAGATAATAAAAAATCATTATACGTATTTACTCGATTTACGACGGTTCCATTGGGTAATAAATAACTACCAGATACGTCACAATCTGGGGGTAAAAAATGTTTTGTTTCAAAACAAGAATTTGTGTTTGAAATACAAGTTTTCGGAGCATTTTGATTACATTGTAATATATTTTCTAGATTGTTTGACATTTATATTATATAATATATTTATTAAGAAAGTTTACGTTTTGTTTTTAATAGTGATAATATCTCTGTATAATTAAATCGTTCGGCAATCATATAAGCATTAAATCCATTGGATGTTGTATATTCAATATCAGCGCCATTTTTAATCAATAAAGAAGCAATATCTACATTATTATTATGAACGGCGAGCATTAAACAACTCATATCATTTGGGTCTGATACAATATTCGGATCAAAATGTTCTTGTAAAAATAATTCAGTCAATTCAAAATCATTTGAATCAACGGCAAGATATAATAATGGTTTAGTAGAATCTTCATTATCTAAATAGGATTCTACTAATATACGTAAAGTATCGAACGTATCTAGTTGTATGGCTTCTGCAATAATATTAGGGAATAAACAAGAGTATAACATAAAATTACTCTTTAAGATTTGTTTAAGTACATATTCATTATTAAAATTGGCTCGTATTTCTTTTTTGAATTGTTTAATATATTGTTTTCTTCGATGAGATTTGGAACGAAAATTCTTTTTAGGCATTTTATTCTAAATACGAAATCGTTTTAAATAATAAATGTTATAATAAATGATATTGCAATATTACTGGGATAAATATGGGTTTAGTTTTGTATTTATAGTTTCTATATGTATATTATGTATTGCGTGTTTATTAAATTCAAAAGGTGAGGGAACATATTATACATATGATGTTCAAATCAAAGATAAAAGTAATGAAAAGGGTAGTAAAGGGGAAAGAGCGTGTCGTTCTTATTTAGAACAAAGATTTCAGAGGTCATTTCCGAGTGTACGACCAAAATGGATGTTTAATTCAGATACGGGGATAAATTTAGAATTAGATATGTATAATTCTGAATTAAAATTAGCGTGTGAATATAATGGCAAGCAGCATTATGAGTATACATCGCATTGGCACGGTAATTATGATAATTTTGTGAAACAACAACGTCGTGATCAAATGAAACAACACATTTGTAGGAAATTGGGTATTCGATTAATTACGGTTCCGTACACGGTTAAAATACAAGATATACCTCGTTATATTGAAAATCAATTAAGATTGTAATTTTTTCAAGATTATAGCAAGATGAGATCCTGGGTTTGAGTTTTTTGTCATATCCACACTTTTAGTTCTTTTTACATAGGAGATCCACTTATGAATTTGAGTTTTATAATGTTTAATTTCTTGCTCTTCTATATCAGGGGAAGATAATCGTCTATATATTTGTAGAATACCTTGTGGAAATTCAATATCTGGGTATGTAACTTCAGGGGGTATAATACTACATTCTTGTCTACATATAGGACAACTCGAATGTTGATTTAACCATTGTTCGATACAATCATTACAAAATGTATGTGTACAGGATGTAGATACTACATCACTGTTTGTTAAGCAAATGGGACAAGTATCCATAAATCCAAAACGTTTTGAGTATTTTAAACATTTATTTCTTTTTCGAAGAAGAGATTTCATTTTATATTAAAAGAAAAAAAATGGATAAATAAATGCCAAAATATTATAGACAATTAGAGGACGAACATGATGTACCTCAACGTCGATATACAATGGGTGGGCATTGTATGATGTGTCATAAAGTATATATAAAAAAAAACAGAGATGATACCACTTGTGATGATTGTAAAAAATTACGCACAGTCAATTCATCGACTTGTTGTAAGATTTGTTAATTTAAATAAAAAATGAATGTATACATATGTATACACCATTTGAAGATCAAGATTTATATACATTAAAAAAAAAATATATATGTATAGGAATGATATGTGGTGCAATATTAGGGAGTGTCATCACTCAGATTATAAATTGTGGTATGGAAGGAGGGGGGAAATAAGTGTCGTCATTAAAATGAAATTATATATATTTTTATTTGTAATCATATAAATGAAAATATTAATTATAGGTGATCCTCATTTTAAAGTTAAGAATGTAATTGAAATTGATTTATTGTATCAAAAAATACAAGATATATTAAAAGAGAATACATATGATTATATAATCATATTGGGGGATATATTGCATGATCATGATCGTTTACATACGACACCATTAAACAAGGCGTATGATTTTATACAGATGTGTAGATTGCATACGAAGACTATTTGTTTAGTAGGTAATCATGATTTTATCAATAATCGTGAATTTATGTCGACCAATCACTGGATGAATGGGATGAAGCAATGGGATAATGTGGATATTATTGATAAGACAACATCATATGATTTGTTTACGTGTGTTCCATATGTGGAACCGGGTCGTTTTCAAGAAGCATTATCGTATGTATCTGATTGGAAAGACAAACAAGTAATTTTTGCTCATCAAGAGATAAAGGGATGTAAGATGGGTGCGATTGTATCTGAGGAAGGGGATGAGTGGGATGAAATGTATCCGATGTTAATATCGGGGCACATTCATGATAATCAAAAGGTTGGAGATAATGTGTATTATCCAGGGTCCAGTATGCAGCATTCGTATGCGGAATCTGGGGATAAGGTAGTCGCTGTATACGATACAGATACAAAAGATATACAAGAAATGGATATATCGACGGTACACAAAAAAATTATATATAAGGAGATATCAGAGATAAAGAAGATGAAGATGACTGATGTAAGCGTAGATACAAAAATCGTGTTAAGGGGTGATCCAAATGAATTTACAACATTTAAAAAAACAAAAAAGTATAAAGATTTGATAAAAAGTGGTATACCTATTGTGTATAAATATAAATCAGAGGAAGAAGCGCCTCAAATACAAGATGATGATAATTTTGAAACGATTTTACATCAAATCGTAGAAAACAAAAATAATGAATTATTAATGACCGATTATAAAAATATAATTCTAAATAAATAAAATATTATACTATATAAAATGCATAATAGAACACCGATTCATCAAATCGAATCTTATAATAACGATAATATGTATGATAATAGTATATATGATGATAATTCAACTCCTATACGTCCAAATGTAGTTCCACATCAATTACAACCTTCATCCACAAGCATTGAATTATCTGATCGTTCTTCATATCTAGAACCCACCAGAGTAGAAATATTAGATACCAATAATATAAATGATATTGATAAACACGTTGATTATGTTGCAATGTCATATCGTATCGCGACATTATTAAGAAAGGCAGATCCGGAGACATATAAGCAATGTAGTCAATTTTATAGAAATGATAATAGTATGTATATAGTTATTATTGTATTTTTATTATTAATTTGTTTATATATGAGTCGTTATGTAACAATTGCAAAAGAGTAATTTAAACATATTTTATGATTATAAAATATGTCTATACATTATCGTACAAAAAAAGAAGAGCATGAGAATAAAAAATATAAAAATATAGTAATCTCGGGTGGGGCCATTAAGGGTATCGCGAGTTTAGGTTCACTTCAATATTTAGTAGACAATCAGTTTATATGTATTCGGGATCAGTTAAATTTCATAGGGACTTCGATTGGTGGTATTATTAGTTATTTATTAATTATCGGTTATACACCCATAGAGATTGTCGTTAAATTATGTACAACAAACATAATGAATAAATACACGTGTGCGGATTTAATACATTTAACGGATGGGACTGGTGCATTTGAGTGGAGATATATGAATGATTTTTTAGAAGATCTTACGATGCAAAAAATAGGAAAGGTGATTACAATGCAAGATATACCTAAATTATTCAATAAAAAATTAACATTAGTGACTTATAATTTAACAAAACACACGACAGAGAGTATTACATCGGAAAATAGTCCAGAATTACCTTGTTTAATAGCATTACGAATGACATCAAATATACCCATTATATTTTCACGTTTTTTTTATTATAATTGTGAATATATTGATGGTGGGTTTTTAAACAACACACCGGTTGATTTTATTCCACACGATTCTATGAATTCGATTGTTATTAATACAAACGTATTAAATCCAGAAAGTAATAATGAGATAGTAAAACAAAAAGATTCTTTTAAAGTACATACTTATTTATTAGAATTGTTTCTTGAATTAAATGCATCCCAATCAAAAGAACAAATGGAACAAGCCATTAATAATCCAAATATTGATATTATAGATTTAAATATCAATACCGAAATTACATTATCTATAGAAAATTCAAAAGCAATGGAAATGTTTTCTGAAGGGTATAATATTACTCAATCTTATTTTTGTGAATAAAATAATCTATACTATAAATGTCACAAAACTGTTGTGTAAATAATCCGTGTGATGCTAGAACACACAAATTACCACTAGGAAGAGGTATGCAAGCTATACTTGATTATACTCCTCCTTCTTGTCATCAAACAAAATGTGGTTTAAATATTCAATACTCTCAAAATCCAACTAAATATTCAGATAATACTGGAATGGCAATGTCTTTTTTTCAAGTAGAACCCAATTATTTATGTGGTGCAAATCCTCAACAATGTATAATGAATGATGAATTAAAACCTTTATCCACTCGATGGAATGATGAAAATAAATTTAGAAATTCATTTATGAAAACGGTACTGGAATATACAGATACATTTAATGGTATATCCCAATCTTAAAAATGTTCTGTAACCGCTTTTGTAAACTCATCTGATAATGTATTTATATATAAATTTACACTATTAATATCAGATGTTATTTTACGAACAGAATAAGAACGAGGGGTAGGATCCGGTGAACGAATGTCAGTGTAGATAGGAGTGTCGTTTGTCCAATATTCACCCTTTGTTCTTTGCCAATAATATCTATAAAAGGTTCTGTTTTTTGCGGATGGAGGTGGAAGTGTATGTAATAAATCTGTATCTTCAACTTGTCTTACATACATGGGTTGAGAGATTGAATTAAATGCAATTGTATCTGCATCACTTTGGTTTGGGCCGTTCCATTGACGAACATCACCACACGGTCTATATCGATTAAATGGGGTGGTATGTTCAAATAATTGATCTACAAATGCGTATGTATCATAATTTTCTACTTGTTTATTTTCTGGGTGGACAGAATGTAATTTTTGTTTATATTTTAGTAATTCATTTGTGTATTCTTGTACTGCTTCTGCTGGTCGAAATGTGTAATATAGATATCTATGTAAATGATCTCGTATTCCGTATTGACCTTTATAAAGATCAATAACGTTTTTTAATTTTTGTATGAGGGTTGGATTGGACTCTAACATTTGTTGTTCAAGTGTATTATATAAACAGTCTACAACATGTTCGGATAGTGCATCATTTTTCTCTCTTATTTTATCTAGTATATATTGAAACACTATAAAATCATTACCTTGAATTATATTTGAATTTATTTGAAGATATGTGGCAAGTGTTGTAGATGGAGTTGTTTCTATGTTATTTAAAAAATCATAAAAAAAATTATAATTGTCTTTGGTTGGATTAAATATTTCAAGTTGTGTACACAAATTTAATATATCTCGTATATATTGTTTTACTTGGTCTGAACAGGATATAACGTTAGACAATAATTCATTTTCAAACATGTATTCAAAATTATGATAAAAAGTAAAATCAAATGTTGGATACATATATTCTAAAGGTGTGTTTCTACAATGTAAATGTCGTGTTCTTGTTATTAAATCTCTTTCCATAATAGAATGTATAATGATATTTTTTTTATCTAAACTTAACAATATTATAAATATGATCCATTGTACGGTAAAAAAATAAATGATATTGTTGTGTATATCTGAGTACTCTTTATTTAGATATACAATACGATCGTGCAAATCTGTATCTACATTTGTACGATCATATCCGGGTGTTGGACATTTACATCCTTGATCTACATTCATATATTGTGGGGTGTGATTCGCGGTTAATGTAAATTCAGTCGGTATCGAAGGCTCAGCATCTATAAATTCAAGTTGTATATACGTTGTGGTTGCTTTATTATTTGGAGAAATCATATCTTCACAACAATCTTGATGGAATCCAACGGATGATGCCGGACGATCTAAATATAACTCTATTTGTACATACCAATCAAAATCTGGATTATTAATGTGAAATCCTAGATCATACATATTTTCTAATACGTGATTAGACAATGATTCAAATAAGAATATTTGCTTCATCAACAAATATTCGTTAAATGCTCTTAATCCTTTTTCTGTTAAATAAAAAAATGATCGTGTATCTGCATCGACATTGTGTATATCTATATGAATATGGCCGTCCTTTTTATATATATGTACACCACATATTGTAATTAAAGATGGAGCTATTGTAACAAAAGGTTCTTTTTTAACAAATGTACCATTTACAATATCTGTTGATATTGGTTTCGTATTATCTACAGTAGGAATCGCACTGGTTGGGATATTACGATCTTTACAAAATAGTTTAAATAGGTTTGTAATATTATTGATATTATTTTTTTCATTTGATCTCTTTACATAAGAAAAAATAGGTTTTTCTCCAAACCCTTCATCTTTTATAATAAATCGTTCATTTGCCATTTATTATATATTTTTTTTTATATAATACAATTATGAAAAGGTATATTTTTACCATCTTTATCTGTACATTTACATTCAAAAGATGGTAAAATATTGGTTTCATTTGGCGCAGTTTCTAATAATGCTAATTGATATTGATTATAACATCCATTCTTAAATGCGTCTCCTTTAAATAAATCATCATCGAATTGATTACAATTTGTTTCAATATAACGAATATTATCTTGAACATCATTTAGACTTAGAGTGATTGCGGGTATATGTTCAAGTTTATAAGAAGTGCCTACTTTATATCCTTTACACAATACGGTAGGTATAGTGTCATAGTAGCAATTTGGTTCTGGGTCATTATCTTTTGTATATGTGTATCCTTTTTTGTCTAACGTGTCACAAGTCAGTGGTGTTGATTGCAAAGAAGAATTAATATGGTCTACTACATCATTTACGTTTTCGTACGAATTGGGTTTATTTATTTGAAAATGGGAACATATATTTTGTATTAATTCTCGACTATCTAATTCTTCTGGTGGTGTACAACGAAATGAGTTGCATTTATATATATTATAGCAACTAAATACAAATAAATATAATATGGTATATAATACTATAATAATAAACATATATACGAATAAATTATACATCTTTTATTATATTTATTATTTTTATTCTCTATCTTTATTATATTGATCAATAATAATTGAATTTGCTTTATTAAATCCAAATGCTGCAATAAGGCCATATATTTCGTTAAATGAAAGGGATGAAATTAATGATGTATTTGCATTCCCATTTAATAAGATATTGGTTTGATTGATTAAAGTATCATCAAATTTTTGTATACCTTGGCATTCTACAAAATCAACTTCTTGGATATTATTATCTATGCATTTTACATCATTTAAATTATACACAGGATTTTGTGTAATATCTTGTTTGATATCATTAAATTGTACAATAAGGTCGTCATTGTATGGTATTTGTTCTTGATCACCTGCTTTTAATGTAAATACATGTTTATTATATAAAATCTTAAAATCACCCTCCGCCCCATAACAAGTATACGGTACTTCCACGTTTTCATAATCGAATCCAAATTGTAAACATTTCCCAATTATACTATTTTTATTACCAATTAATGCATCTTCTACCGTTGTATATGTAGCACCGTCGTCTGGTCCAACGGCAGGTCGGTCGACCTGCTTTACTAATTGATTATTATCACACTTGAATAAAGCATTACAATTTTTAACGAGTTTTCCCTGATTCTCGGACTCCGAACAAAAAGAGTCTAAAGTAGTATCTGGATAGTTTGGATTTCCATCTATCCAAACGGCGTCGTTCCAATCCTTGCATATCTGAGGTACTTCATCTTTATAACAATCTAATATAGTAGAAGGAGGTGGAGTATTGGACGTACAATATATTCGAACATCATCACTATATGTATTATGGTATGTATAATATAAGGGTAAAGAGCTGTTTTCTCTATCTGCAATGGATCGATTGTATGTATTTGTATAATAATTTTGTAAAAAGACAATTGGATTATATTGGTCAGGATTATCCGATTGATAATTATCTTTATACAGAGTGCTTAAAAATTCATTTTTTGTAAAATATGTTTTTTTTTTGATAGAACACAAGGGTGATGTACAATGTATCATATTTGTAATTATATATAAAATCAAACCAGTACTACAAAATAGAATTATATATATCATATATGTAATTGTATTTGGTATATCTTCCATTTATAGTTTATAATATTTTTTTAATTATGATTGAAGTATTTTAAATGTATTCATAGAAGAATCCCTTGCGTGTTCACCCCATCCATTACATTGGGACGGGTCTAGAGGATCACTTGTATTTTTATATTTACATTCACAGTATGTACCTTTATCGTTAAACATATTTTGAAGTTGTATATTATATGGTTCATTAAAATAATTTTCCATTGCTAATTTATAAGTATGATATTGTTTTATTTTTAAATAATTTGAAAATTTAACTTGTTGAGGTGTATTTTGTATATTTTCATAACTCATATTTATTAATGATGTATAATCTTCAAATGGTTCTAATACACTATCCGGTATTGGTGAATAACAATATATTTTAGGGATTCGATCTCCTTTCACTCTTTTTTGTTGAATTTCATAATGTAATAGATCTAGTTGAGTTGCATATTCATCGGGTAATTTTTCACTTAATTGACAAATATCCATTGTTGTATAATATTCATATTCAAATTTTTCTAATGCTTGTAATATTGATATTTTATCATAATTTGCTGGTTTAATATTATGATCTGATCGAATAAATGTTTGTAAAGTATCAAATATTTTATCGATTAATATATTTTTTGAATAACTATTCATTATCATATCCCAATCATCATTATTTAATTTCTCTTGTATATTATTTAAAAATAATGTACTATCATTAATATCATTATCTATATTTTCATTGATAGTGGAAATGTATTCTGATAATTGATTACTTAATATATCATATTGATTATTCATTCTTAATACGTGATCTTCTGTTTGTAACATAATTTCAATATCTTGTAAGAATGTATTTAATTTATAAATAGATGTATTTATATTATTTGTAGTATCCATCATATTTTGAAATGATTTAAATTGATTTGTGTATATATTGTGTACATACATACGAATATTATTATATACCAATTGAATATTTTGTGTGTTGTCTATGATTTCTGTTAATTTTTCTTGTTCTATATTAATTTGATCTCGTAATGCATCAATTTGAGTTGTCTTTTTATAAAATATAGTACTATGATTTGCTACTATTAATATGATTAATATACAAACGGTTGCAAATATACATAGAATGGCTGTATTTAATAATACATCATTTGTTAATGGATATAGATTAAAACATAATATAAAAATAGGTATAATGATATATCCACATAATTCATATGCATTTAATGTAAATAATACATCAATTTCTGTTTCTTGAAAAGAATCTTTTTGCATATCCACAATAATAGATTGTATTTCTCGGTTATTTTCAATAAAAACTTGATTTACTTTTAATTCATTCATAATTAAATGTTTATTGCTTCTATTTGGTATTTCTTGTGGTGTAAATTGTAATAGATCATATAATTGTCTTTCCGCTACTTGCACTAAATTATCATATACATAACCATCACAATTTGTCTCTGGGATTTCTCCAATAGTGGATTGAATACATAAATCATTTTTACCACTGGGAATCACAGGTGCGCCTTTCCATACATTATCTAATTCATTATCATTCCATTTTACCATTATATTTGTACATATATCACTGGTATCATTTGTACAAGAATACTTACGAGGTATGTCCCATCTGGGTTCTTTATTATTTGTAATTTTATGATCACCCAGATATACATTATGTGTATGGACCACATCACTCAAAGATGTGTTTAATATAGGGGATGGATACTCTTGTTCTTCTTCAATAGAAATATTTGGTATGTTTTTTATCTTAAATAAGTAATCATATCGATTACACCACGCTGATTTCGTATTACAATCTATACTTTTTGTATTATTATTTGCTTTCTCATCGCTATTACACGTTTTACATTCACCATCCGTACCCGTGATACAATGTAATTGATTATCTTCAACACCAATTAAATATCTATTATTTGAATCGGTAACTGATATACATTTATATATTTGATTATTGTTGTCATCAGATGGTATATCGTATGATTTTTGTATTGTATAATTTTGTATATGTGGATACCAATCAGAAGTGTTATAAATTTCTATATTATTATGGATAGAAGATTTTTTAAAAGAAGTGTATGGAGACCAAATTCTTGACTGTATCTCCTGTTGACTTAACCACGGTTGAATTCCTCTAGATGGTATGTTTAAAATACTAATATCAACATTATCGGTCTGTTTAATATTAATTGGAACATTTAAATTACTTTCGATACCTTCTTGATTTGTAGTTTGTAATGATTGACATATAGGTACTATATAATTATTTTGACAATTATCTGTATTTTTTTTTGTATAATCTAATTCGCTGTTTGGATTTTTTAATCGATAATATCCAATTCGATCTGTTTTATCTGTAAACCCACCATCAAATTCTATAAAATTCCTATGATTATTTTCATTCCAAGAAATCATCTCATTATCCCCATACATATTAGTTAATGAATTAAATACAGGATTAATTGTATTATTATCAATGTATTGAAATAAATTCGGATTACAATCAAAATTTTCTTTTATATCACCCAAATTATTCGATACGGGGGATGGAGGAGAACAATTAAAACATTGTAAAGCTTCTGCTTCATTTTCTGTGTAACAATGTGTTGTAAATGCATTTAAAGTATCTTCTATATATTCATTATTATTTGTATATGGTAATAAAACACCCTTTTTTAATACATCACATAAACTTTTATGATTTTGTACCTCTTCCGCACGATTATATGTAATTTTTTTATTTTCTTCTGTATCACAAAAATTCTCTGTATAAGACCCAATATGAATCATATCTGTACCTATACACTTGGACCCTGTGTATTTACATTTACCAACTGGAGGAAATAACTCGTCCACTGTTGACTTGATCTCATCACACTTCTGACGATTTGTTAATTGAGAACAATAATGTCGAACTAAATAAGATGTAACATCTAAGTTATAGTTTAATGGGTTCAATGTAAAAATATTTTGATAAGAAGGTGTGTCTGTTTGAATCAACGTTTTTTCTTCAGATAATTGTACATATTTATTATTGTGTTTAATATATGTAAATCCATTATTTTGTTCGTGCCTTAATTCAAATTCAGATGTATGTACATTTGAAAATACATATTGATTTCCATCATAATACAAATAATATTCATTTGGAGGAGTGGGGTTATATTGTGTTGCTAATTGTAATTCTTTCTCGCTTAATGTATATTTTATATGATACAAATTTCCTGTCTTTACAAATGAAAATTGTTTGGATGGTGTTATATTTAATAATGTTGTGACAATCGCAGCACGGGAAGTCTGATCTTCTAATACTAATCCACAATTTAAAAAATAAGGTATGTATTCATTATTTAAAAATCCAATTGGATTCTCTTCTCCATTTTGAATGGAAATTAACATATCTCGATCAATATTAAATGGGTTATTTAATTCACATAACTCCTCATACCCACTCTTATCTTGAAAAGAAGACGAAAAATTAATATCCATCACATTTGGTGGCCTGCTCTGTCCAATATATTCAAATATAGATTGGACTACATTGTTATATATACCATATCGAATAAGTATTTGCATTAATTGTTCATAATTATTTATATATGTTTGAAATAATTCTCGATAGGATGCATTTTCGGTTTGAAAAACAGTGATTATATTTCTAAGTTGAGTACAACTTTCAATGGTTAAATCAGATTGATTTATAATTTGTATTTGGTTGATTACATTTTTAAATGAATTTGTATATTCTTGAACATAATATACTGATTGAGGGTCAATATATAGTAAACTATTTACATTATCTTTTTCGTATATTTGAGATAATATATTTTGTTGTGTATCATAATTTTGTGTATATGTTTGGTATGAATCTTTTGTATGTTGTAATAATAATTGATATTGATGAATACGTATGGATTTATATTCAGCAAATTTTTGTGTATGATTTGCTTTCCGAGTTAAATAAATACCAATACATACCAATAAAAATAAAATAATATATATTAGAGAATCCATTTATATAATATAGAATAATATTATATTAAACAATTATATTTAAAATATAAATAATGGAAAAAAAAGAAACAAAAAATGTATGGTACGGTCAACAAGAAAAAATATTAAAACGATGGGGTGAAATCGGAAGCTCGTACCGTTACCTACACGATAGATCTTATTTGATTTATCATCGTAAAAATATGTGGTTCGCTTTACCCGTAATTATTATATCTACGATTACAGGTACCGCTAATTTCGCTCAAAATACATTTCCTGAAAGTGTACAACCCTATGTACCCTCTTGTATTGGTCTGTTTAACTTAGTGGCAGGTCTAGTAACCACTATATCACAATTTCTACGCGTGTCCGAATTACTGGAAGGTCACCGCGCTGCCTCTATTGCATATAGTAAATTTGCTAGAAATATATCGGTTGAATTATCTCTACCCATACGTGAACGTAGTTGTAGTGGTAGAGACTTTATCAATCAATGTCGTACTGATTTAGATCGATTGATTGAACAAAGTCCGAATATACCAATGAGAGTCGTGAAACAATTTGGTGATGTATTTGGTGATCAAGATTTTATTAAACCCGATATCCTTAATATTAATGCCGTTGAAATATATAAAGATAATGAAGAAGAAGAACGTAAACAAAAAGAAGCAGAAGATAAACGTAAAAAATATGACAAAGAATTGGCTGATAAAATCAGAGAACAAGAAAGACAACAACGTGAACAAATATTACAACAAAATCAAGCGACGATGGGTGATATGTTTGAACGTGTCAATTCTACTCAGAAATTACGTGAAGATGCTTTCTTAACTCAATTAATGACTCATCAAAAAAAATTAGAAGAAAATCAACAAGTACATAAAATACAAAATACACTGGATTCATTAATACAATCTTTACATAAGTTTGATCCCACTAAAAATAATGAAACCAATATTGGTAAAACCGAGGTTGGTGAAAACGAGGTTGGTGAAACCGAGGTTGGTGAAAACGAGGTTGGTGAAACCGAGGTTGGTGAAAACGAGGTGGGTGAAACCGAGGTTGGTGAAAACGAGGTGGGTGAAAATAATAATGAAAACGAGGTGGGTGAAAATAATAATGAAAACGAGGTGGGTGAAAATGAAAACAACCAAGAAGTAATTGAAGGTGTGGAAGAAAATGAAGAGGTTGTAAATATATTAAATTCAAGCGATGACGATTAGAGATAATCATTACGTGTTAATAAAATATATTTAGAATGAATCCATTCTTGAAACCATTGTATAAAACGTTTTTCTTTTTGTTTACTAAAACTTAATATTAGTTTATGTTTAGAGGTAGAGTAAGAATCGTGATAAGAATGAAATAATAATATAATAAAACATTTACATTCACCATTTGATACAATAATTTGATTTATATCATCAATGTTGTATTTATGTATTATTTTATTATATTGGTCTTTAATCACAAAATAATTATGTTTATAAAACATTGTATAATTAAAATCATCGAAAAAAATTCCTTGATCCAATATCTTTTCAAATTTTTCAAAATTCATTTTTATATATATAAATGAGTTTAAAAAGTATTGCAAAAAAACAAAAAATCCCATTATATAGTTATATGAACGAAGAAGAATTAGAAGATGTATTATCGGATGAGGTATTATCGATTGGATGGAGGTGGAATCATATACAAAAATTTATAGAAAAAAAGGAAAGAGAAAATGTAATGGATTTATTGTTATCGGATGTACGAGATCTTAGTAAATATCGTAAAGTAATGAATTATTTAAAAAACAATAAGGTGATTATATCATTAACCACATCACCGAATCGTTTAAAAAAGATATATGCCGTGTTATGTTCATTAGATATTGAATATGTAGATCATATATCCATCGTATTACCAAAATTCTATGGTAAACACAAAGAAAAATACAATGAGTCCGATATTAAAAAGTGTAAACAGTTTCCAAAGGTAAAAGTAGTTCGAACAAACGTAGATTATGGTCCAATTACAAAAATCATACCGACAATGGAGAAGGCGAAAAAGAAAGATATTATTATTAGTATAGACGATGATATTTGTTATCCTATGGGTATGGTAAATGAGATGATATATTCAAAAATTGTTCGTTATCCAAAGTCTGTAGTATCTACACCGATGGAGGGGTTTCATATGAGAGATTATATTTCTAATTTTGAGAATACGTGGCCACATAAAGAAAGAAAGAGGGCACCTTATATAGATATAGTAGAGGGATGGACTGGTATTGCATATGATAAGTGTTCTGCGAATATAGAGATGATGAAACAATTTGCCAGTATATCGAAGCCGTGTTATTTATCGGATGATTTAGTGATATCATATGTGTTAGATATGAATAATATACCCCGAGTCTCTATTCATAATAAATATATATATTCACCACATCCATATGAGTTAGGTACGGGGGATGATGCATTACATAAGGGTGGTGGTGCGGATGTAAAACCAAGTGGAATTGGTAATCACGATGATTCTTATAATTTTGAGAAATATTCGATTTGTTTAGAAGATATTAAACGTATTACAAAATGTCCACATTGTCCCGTTAAACATTATCATACCGATTTATATCGATTATTACAAGGATTTCAAGATATATGTAATCGAGAGGAAATTATATATTGGGCAAATTTTGGTACTTTATTGGGTATGTATCGCGATCATAAACTAATTGAATGGGAAGATCATATTGATGTTGGTATGGTTGTAGAAGATGTCAAGATATTAAAGGACATATTAAAAAAGGGTGATTATCGATTATCATATCAAAAGAATATATATTCTTTTGAGAAAAAATCGATAAGCAATACATATACAAAACAAAACATACCAGAGCCCAAAATACATATATATACATATAAAATACCGAGACAATCATTAAAAATAGAAAGTTCGTATTCCTCTTTTCGAAAGAAATATCCATCCAATTTTTTTATGGATTCTCATTTATTTCCTCTAAAAGAGTACCCGTTTGGAGAAATGATTATATTAGGTCCATCCAAACCTAAATATTATATACAACGAATGTATAAAAAGTGGGAAACTCCTATAAAAACAATTGATAACCCATATTTAATATGATCCAAATGTATTTTCTTTTTGAAGAGTTGCATATAAAAAATGGTTTGGATTACATTCATTAAAAACATTTTCTAATGTGTGGTTTCCTGGTTTTAATACTTGTTTACCATTTTTGGTTTTAAAAAAAATGTATAAGGCTTCATTTGAATGTACTTCTTTTAATTTTTTACGTACTACAAATAAGAATTGAGATACTGTAATATCTAAGGGGGTTAAAAATTTAGTTTTAGTTAATAAATCAGAATCAATAATCACAGGTATTTTATTTGGATATTTTGTTCTTAATCGATTAAATTCATATTTTTCTTTATCCATATTTTTAAATAAAGAGTTGATTGTTTTCATTTATTTAAAATTTTATTTTTATAAATAAATGTCTGCAAAAGAAAAATATATGACTTTAAAAAATAAAGATTCCACACGTGAAGAATGGTTATCTTTTATACAAGAATTTTCTATTCAACCCTATAGTTTAGTATATGGTATTCCAAACCGTGAGCCTGGTAAATATTCAAAAGACTTCAGTACACCTGTGATACAACATCCTTCTTGTTCTGCGTGTCATCATACAAAAGAAGATACCGTGAAAGTATGTAAAAATAAGTCAGATGTATGTATTGTAGGTAATTATGTTACTGATATACCAGATACTTTATACGTATCGTCTCTGTATAATACTGATTTTGAGATAACGACTGGCTATTAAGAGTGATGAATGTTATGATGGCATTGTTCACATAGTACCATTAAATTATGTTGAACATTTTTATGAAATCCTTCAGGTACTATACCACGTTCATCCGCCGTACATTGTTCCTTTATATGATGAGTATGTAAATGTTCTGTTGTACCACATTCTTCACAATGATCCATAATCACTTTTTTGTTATAACGTGACCGTTTATTGGTTACCAATTCCATATTTTTATTTTCAAATTGATTTCTGTATGAATACGCCATCTTGATAAACGAAGGTGGTAATCCCATCGCACTTGCAATCTCAATACCATATTTTGTTTCACCAGAACCTTTTTCTAACGTTCGATCACATATTAGTTTTCCATTTTTAACTTGTACCTTAAAATGGAAAATATGTAAATTCTTTTGACTTGTAATATCTTTAAATTTCATCAATCCGTGTAAATGTGTAGTACATATAAAATTAACTTTTCTTTCTAACAGAGATAAGAGTGTACTTGCAACGATCGCTGTAGCACTATGTGTTTCTGTACCAGATGTTAATTCATCGCATAATATAAGCGTGCTTTCATCTGATGTATTTAATATTTCACGCAATTCATTCATTTCTACTATAAATGTAGATTGACCCCGAAACATATCATCTGTTGTCGCTATCTTCGTTATACACCTCTGAAATGGATAAAATTCAAATGTATCTGAATTGACATACATACCTATTTGAGCTAATACAAGATTTGTACCAATCGTTCTTAATAAACTTGATTTACCACTTGAATTAAGACCATACAATAGTATACCACTTTGAGATAATGTCACATCATTTTTTGTGTAAGGGAATTGGGTACACACTCTTTCTATAATAGGGTGACGAATTCCCGTAGCTTTTATATGAGAGGATGACGAACGTATGATTGGTTTACAATAATTATATTTTTTAGCAAGATAAGAAGAGGTGCTAATCACATCAATTTCAGAAATATATTGAATGATTTGTGTAAAAAAAGTGGCGTGATGTTGTGTAATTAGATGAAGTGTATTTTGATATATTTTTTGAACCATCATTTGTAATTGAAGCTGAAGTTGTTCTCGATGATAATGTGCTTTTGTGGTCAATGGATGTCGAATTTTTACATTTGTTTTATTATGTTGTATTTGAATATCTTTCATATCATATACTTTATCATCTATCGTAAAACAAGTCGTATTTTGTTGTAATTGCCCCCAACATTTTTTTGTGGTTGTAAAGTACATTTCATCTTTGTTTACGATTTTAATATCAGCCCGACCTCCACTAATATCCATTAATTTTTCTCGAATGTGTGCGTAACCATCATCAATTGTTTTAATCTTGTTTGATAAATCATTAATGGCTTGATTATTACAAATATATTGAGTAGAATTTGGGTATTCCATTTCTTTGATATCGAATTGAGAGGTATATGTGTTATAAAAATCAATAATGGGTAGGGTAGGTATATTACAAATTTCTTTAAACATTTGTATTGCTTTGTCTATATAAGGGAATGATTTAAGTATATTCGCAAATTCATATGGTTGTAATGTAAACAATTGAAGTTTTCTCCATTTTTTTTCTATATCTATAATTTCGCTTAACACATCACGTACTTCTATATTCATACTTTTTTCTATTTGTTGATATCTTTCTTGTAATATAGTGGGTGATGTGATTGGATGAATAAATCGATCTTTCAGTAAACGTGCACCCATTTTTGTTTTTGTTTTATTCATAATAGAGTATAAAGAAGTATCGGAAGGCGAAAACAGATGTAGTTGTGTAATACTATCATTATTCATATACATATTATGTGTATTTTTAAAGGATACTGGATCGGTAATGTGTGATATAATATGAGGGTTATGTTCATAGGCGAATTGTAACATTTCGATATAGCAGTATAACAATTCACCGGATGTATGCAGACCAATTCTTTCTTGATGAGAGATAATATTGGATGAACCAAATACCTTTTCTAAAAAGGTAGTTTGAAATTCATTATTTTTATATTTTTTTTGTACTTGTTTTCTATGAATACATTTATGTTGTATATTTAAATCTTGTTCGGAAATAAATACAATTTCAGAAGGTTGAATGGTATTGATCCATTTATGTATTTCTCTTTCACATACTTGTTGATTTTCCCATTGATCACAGTATTCACCTATACGATTTTGACCAGTTGTTAAATCAATACTACAAATACATACATTATTTAATTGTATTTGTTTGATAGGACATTGATACGATGTCATATAAATACACATTAAATCATTCGTTGTATGACTATCCATAAAAGTACCCGGACTTACAATTTGTGTACACTTACGTACGGTTTTATCTTGTTGTTGATCATAGATAGCGACTGTATAATTATTTTCAATTAATTTAGATAGATGTTTACTCAAGGAATAATCTGGAAACCCACACATATAAGGAGAATGTTCATCTGATTTATTTTTTCGTGTAAGAGATATATTTAATATCTTGGTTACATTATCTAAATCACCTTTTTCTTTCCCGTACATCTCATAAAAACTTCCTATCATATATAATGTAATCGATGTTTCCCCATATTTTTGTTTTAAATTTGATTGTATATTAAGATACTCGGAAACCACGTTCAACTTCATTTATATTATGTTATTTTTATTTAAATAACATAAAACAAGGTTAATTTATGTTTGTATACAATTTGTTTTCAATAGCGTAATACAATAAAACGAAATGTATTTTTTGTGAAATGGTACGAACTTCAGGTAAGCATTCAAATATTTGTAAGATATTTTGATTTGAGTTTGGATCACGTGGATCTATATTTAATTGTTTTTTAAATAATAAAACCATTGCTTTGCGTCTTTGATTGGGTGTAATGTGTTTTGAATGAGTAAATGTAATTGTCTCATTTCTTACAGTTACGTTCATTGTTATATCATCTATTTCTATTACCATATTAGGTGGAAGTGACTCTTTATCTATTAATGATTCTATTTTTTTTGTTAATGTATCCATTGTTATAGTAGATAACAATCTACCGTGAGTCCAACCTTTACCGGTTGGTTTCATTAATAAGTATGTACCTGGTTGCTTTTCTATACTTTTATCATTTTGATATTTTAATATAATAGGTTTCTGTATATTTACAATATAAAAAGGAGCATCATTTGGAAGATTCTTTATAATATTTACTTCTTCCAGTTCTGGTTCACACAATTCAAATATATTTTCTTTTTCCTCTTCATCTTCATCTTCAAATGGTGTAGGATTTGCTATATAATAAGGCGTCATATAAAGATAATGAATGTATTGATCTTTTTCATACAATTGTGTTTCGTGTAATATATATGTATTATTAATTAAATAACGATTGTATATAATCCAAGATAATACTTTACATAATATAAAATCATTAATATTAAATGTAGATTGTAATACTTCTTTTAATGTGTTATATGAAATTTTAAATGTTTTTTCATCCGTATATATTTTTAATTGTTGTACAATATTTCTTAACAACTCTTCATATTGATCAAAAAATAAATGATATGAATTATTTTTAAGTTGTTTTATATCATCAGAATCTTCATCAATTTCGTCCGCACATTCATACACACATTGATCATAATTACATTCTCTTGTCTTATCTGTTTTATTTTGTTTATTATTTTGTGTTTTATTTAAGATACAATCGAATGTATGTTTTGCAATAAATCTTTCAATTGTTTTAATTTGTATATCTTTTTTTGCGGATATATTATACATATATCTATCGATATCCGCAAGTTCATAATCATCGGTTTCCTGGCGTGTATCACCGGTTTCCTGGCGTGTATCACCGGTTTCCTGGCGTGTATCACCGGTTTCCTGGCGTGTATCACCGGTTTCCGGGAGTGTATCACCGGTTTCCGGGAGTGTATCACCGATAAAATTACATAATATATAGATATTTACGTCTATTTTTTCTTTCGATGGCGTTTTTAAATGTTCGTGTGATTTATAACGTATACATCGGGCAATTGCTTGATCGATTTCTGTCATATTATACCATGGAGTTAAAATAAAAATATTTTGTACATTTTTTAATGTAATACCTTCACTGATTTTTTTACTTCCGATCACAACTTGTGTTGTTATATTATCTATTGTTTGTGCATTAAACTTATTTATATCTTTTGTAATTGATTTATCTGGACTGTCTCCTGTTAATTTGATATAAGTAATTGATTTTTTTTTAAAAATGCGTTCTAATATATCAATCCCCTTTACTACAATATTTGAATATATAAAAAATAATTGATTTTTTTTTTCTTCAATTTCTTTAATTACAAAATTAAATTTAGTTGAGTAATCTTCAATACTCGTTTTCTTGGGTGCAGTCGTTGTAGTCGTTGTAGTAGGCAGATTACCTATATTTTCTATTTTAAAATTTTTACTACACAAAGATATTTGTCTGCGATCTAATTGAAAAGATTTATCTGTAGACTCTCTTAATTCATTTATTTGATTTTGTGAATATGGTAACATATATAAATAAGGTTGTAACAAATCAAATGGTGGAACTGACTTCGGATTGTGCTTGCTCTTTTGATATATTATATTAATATCTTCATTATCTTCTGATTTTAAATAAGACACGTGTGAATATAACATTTCTTTAAACTCTTGTAATTTAGGGGGAGTATCTGTACTTTGATCTATCATGTATTGTGAATATATATTAAATGACCCCCAGTAGTCTGGAAATTGTTTTTCTTTGGGAAACAATAAATTAAATATTTTTTCTAAATCATTTATTTTATCTTTCATCGGAGTACCAGATAATATAATTTTTTTTATATGTTTGGATTTATGTAGAGTATTTAAAATAGTTTCATATGCTTTATCTTTAACATCCATTTCATCCTCAATCACCAATCGGTGTGCTTCATCAATTACAAAAATATAATTATCATAATTTTTTTGTCCATTAAATGTTTGAAAAGTTGAGAATGTATAAAAATTCATATGACTTGGATGTAATTGTAAACATTTAAATTTCAACTCATTTTTATAATTGTTTAATAACAATTCACTTTTGGCTAATATAATAGCACCTTTATATTTTTGAATAAAATTATTATTTTCAGAACGTACTTGTTCTACAGCTGCGATAGAAGCACACGTTTTACCGGTTCCCATAAAATGATATAACAATACACTATCATATACAGTATTACGAGATAAAAATCGTGCAATATTTTTTTGATGAGGTTTTAGTTGATCTGTTTCTGTATTAATATTTAAAAATTCTTTTTTATTTGCAATATCTGTTTGTATATTTTTTTGTATAGGATAATATGGAAAAAAATCAGATAATGTAATATTCATTTATTACTATATAATATAATTTATAAATTGAATTATATATATAAATGAATACAAAAATGATGATATTACAACCAATGTCTCATAAAAAAATTGAATATAAAGTACCTATTCGTAATCATATATTGATTCGTACAGGGACAATTGGGGATGGATCTTGTTTTTTTCATTCTTTATTAACCAGTATATCAAATACATATCGTACGGCGGATAATTCTCAAAAAATTATTTATAATCAAAGATTACGTCGTAAATTATCTCAACAATTTACAGAATATGAATGGATCGAGTTTGATGGTATGGAATGTCTCCTTCAATCTCAAATACACCAAGATATTACACAAATATGGAAACACCCTAACATATCTAACCATTTTATAGACAAAGCTTATCTACAATACGCAATTCATATGATATCACAAATCCCTTATACGATTATAGATAATCAAATATTACCGAGAGCATTTGATATTGCATCTAAACATAAACATAAGATGAGCACAAGTTCCGATTACGTACAATATATATATAAATATATAACCCAATATGTACGTATTTATATGAGTGATGATAAAATACCAGCAAATACAGAGACTTTACGTGATTTAGAGACGGTTCACGATCCCCACGTAATACACCGTAATAAAAATAATTATTCTTATACATACAAACATAAACGTACATTTCAAACATTAATACGTGGAATATTAGATAGAGCCAATAAGGTAGTGTTTGACCAATTTAAAAATCAATTATCTTCCATTAATTCTTGGGCAAATGATTTTTATATAAAATATGCAAGTAAGATATTAAATATTAATATATTATTATTAGAAAATGATACATTATATAAGATGGCTTATACGATTGATAAAACAAAAAAATGTGTATTATTATATTATTTTGAAGATGCTCATTTTGAAAGTGTAGGGTTATATAATAAAAAGACAAAAAACATTGAAAGATCTTTTGATTATAGTCATCCTATTATTCAATCTATTTTACATTAAGTTATCGAGATCAATATCAGGGGGTTTCATTTTTCTTTTTTTAGATTCATCATTATAGGTAGAGGATGAATTCATATTATTCATCATATTCATAATATTACTCCCTGTCTTTTTCATTATCATTTTACTTACAATGAATATAGCAGCATTCATTATAATTAAGAACAATAGACGCATTTCCACAGACCATTCGGGTCCTTCGGGTACATATGATTTTTCACCTAATTCAATCAACAATTTTTCATATGAATTCATATTGACCATTTGTTGATTCGTAAACCCTTGCATATCTAGTTTTAAATATTTACCTAAAATAAATTCCGTCAACATAAATCCCCCAATTAAATACATCTTATAATTTTCGACTGTACTATCTAATGTTAATCTTCTTACCGTATTTTGATACGTATGATTCATCGTATTATAATCTGTATGTATTGTAAACTCTGGTATATCCGCATCCTTATATGATTTCTTTAATAACTCAAACTTAAATAATAATTCTCTTTTCAAATCATCATCCGCATCTTGTAATACATTCGTGTTTACATTTTGTTCTTCTAAATCTTGTAAACTAGGTGCCTTTTTAATCGGACTTTTATACATTGGAGAATGATTTGGAGATGAATGCATAGATGGTGAATTTCCTCCTAATAATTCCTTTAAACGTACCGATAAATTATCATCTTCTTCGTGTGTTGTGTCTTGTACGGGTTGTTCTATTTGGATTGGATGAATATCATTACGTTCAAGATTGCCCGGACTGTTATGATATTCATTTGGACTTCTTTGTGGTATCGGTGAGTCCGGTGGAGGTAGTATCGGTGAGTCCGGTAGAGGTGAGCCCGGTGGATGTAGTATCGGTGAATCCGGTAGAAGTGAGTCAGGTTGAGGTAGTATCGGTGATGATGGGAGTGGTTGATCGGTTGTTTGATAACCATTTTCTGGGTGAATCGTAAAATCATTGTTTTTTTGAAATTCTCTATGGTGAAATTCAGGATTGATTTTATTTTTATTTTCTAATAATTCTAAATATAGATGATTCATACGTGGGAAATTTTGGTTTTTATTTCTATTTATAATGGAATCATTACCAATTTTAATTACCTTTATATTTTGTTTCGGCATTTATAATAAAAAATATACAACTTTAAATAATAAAATGAAATTTATACATATATATTTATTACTGTATGGATATTACTAAAAAGGGTAACCAATATCATTTTAATACAATACGATATACAGATAAATTAAAAAGAAATTGCGAATGGAATTGTTGGGTAGAAGATAATTGTATACATAGAACTAGTCGTATACACTCAAAAGATAGTAAATTACGTGCATATGATAGTATATATTGTACTGGAAAAAATAAAGGTAAAAAAAATGAGACGAGTGATCAAGAACAAGCATTATTAGAAGCAAAGTCATTATGGACAAAACAATATAATAAAGTTAATGCAGACGTTATTTATCCAATGTTGGCGCAAAAATTAAATATGAAACATCTACAATTCCCTATTGCTGTGAGTCGTAAGATTGATGGTATACGTGGTGTATCTGTATGTAAACAAAATAAGATTGAAATCACCTCGCGTCTTGGAAAACCATTTTCCTTTTTACATACAATCCGTTCTCATCTACAATTATGTATACAAGATGATATTATTGATGGTGAATTATATTCTCACGAGATTTCTTTTACTCGTATATCAGGCGCAGTTCGTTGTAAAAATAAACCTTCAAATGATGATCCTTTTATTCAATATTGGATATTTGATCTCGTACACACAGATATGACATATAAAGATCGAATCCAACGTTTAAAAGAAATCGAATCGGATTATCACGATCAAGTACCCGAAAAAAATCGTGTATTATTTTTTGTATATTATGATATTGCAAAAAAGGAAGAAGATATATATACATATCATGATCAATATGTAAAGGAAGGATTTGAAGGGTTAATGTGTCGTAATTTAAATTCATTATACATACAACGTCATCGTAGTAAAGATTTACAAAAATACAAAAACTTTGAAGATAAAGAGTTTAAGATTATTGGGTATAAAGAAGGAAAAAGTTCTGAAAAAGGAGCTATTATATATCGTTGTGTATGCGAAGAAGGAGAGTTTGATGTACGTCCACGTGGATCCATTTCGACTCGTCGGGAGATGTATGCAAAGGGTAATGAAGTAATTGGAAAATATTTAACCGTTCGATATCAAAATACTGGAATACAAGAAAAAAGTGAATTACCTCGATTTCCGATTGGGATTGATATTCGTGATTACGAATAATTTTAGTGTATATATAAATGGGAAATTGTGTATCTGTATCATTATTATTACATAATATATGTAAAATAAAAAAAACACATTCAACAACCATACAATTACAAACATCCGACGAGGATGAAGTGGCTGCTGAAATGCAAGAATATTACGATTTATAATAATATTTATTATTATAAATGTGTCGGTTTTTACAATATATATTAGGATTTGATGATTACGGTGAGTGTGAATTATGTATACATACAAGACCTTTATATTATGTACAGCATAAAAATAAAACAAACATCAAACATCTAATATGTAACGATTGTTATACACAATGTATGGAAAAAAAAATATGCCCTTGGTGTCGAACTGAAATTGTATTATAAAAGAATATAAATATTATGAAAATGCCAAATTATTATGATATACTCGGTATAAGTAAAGACGCAGAACCAAGTGATATTAAAAAAGCATATAAAAAGTTAGCAATGAAGCATCATCCAGATCGGAATCAAGGATCCAAAGATTCAGAAAAAATTTTTAAAGATGTATCCAATGCATACAATGTATTATCAAATCCGGAAAAAAAACAAATGTATGATCAATTTGGAGAAGAAGGATTAGGAGGTGGAGGTGGTATGAATCCAATGGATCTATTTGGGAGTATGTTTGGTGGTGGTGGTGGTGGATTAGGTGGTATGATGGAAGGTATGATGGGGGGTGGATTAGGTGGTATGATGAGTGGTATGATGGGGGGTATGATGGGGAGTGAACAAGATAAACATATTAAACATACATTATCAATTACTCTAAATCAAATTTATACAGGGTTTTCAGATAAGATTACGGTAACTCGAAAAAAAATATGCACACGATGTAAAGGAGTAGGGGGTACATCTGGATTTGAAAGGAAATGTACAGAATGTAATGGACAAGGTTGTACAATTAAAATGACACAAATGGGTCCAGGTATGTTTCGACAAGAAAAAATTACGTGTAATGTATGCCAAGGAGCCAAAACGTTTATAAATCGTACGTGCGCCTGTGCTGAATGCAAGGGTGAAAAATACATGCAAGAAACCGTTGTATTAGATGTATATGTAGAACCTGGTACTCCGAATCATAAAACGATTACTTTATTACAAGAAGGTCATGAATGTATCAATGAAAATCCAGGTGATGTGATTGTATGTTTATATACATTAGAACATTCAATATATAAAAGACACGGATTGCATCTATATATGGAGGTGGATATACCATTAGTCGATGCATTGACTGGATATCGTGCTATTATTGAATTATTATCTGGGGAAACAAAATTAATCGCAACTAAACCAGGTGATATTATTACACAAGATTCTTATCGTATATATAAAAATGCTGGTTTATTGTATAATGATAATATCGGTGATTTAATAATTAAATATAATGTTGTGTTTCCGGACTCATTACGTTCTCAACAAATTAAAGGGTTATTAATGATTTTTAAGAAAAAAGAGGTCGCGCGTAATAAACAAACCACAGAAAAGGTTTATTTATCTAAAGAAGAAGTTGATTTATCTGCATTACAAGACACAGACGAAGAACCAGGTGGATGTGTACAACAATAATCTTTTATATAATTTGTATATTGATTTTTATAATGAAGTTCATTATAAATGTCTTGTATTGTATGTATTATTTTTGTTTGTTTTTTTTTAAAGCAAAGGTATTTTTTCATTTTATATAAAATGAAAATATATTTTTTATACATACATTATGTATGTCTTTTTCAATATCTATTTCACCATCGCAATTAAATATATCAAAAGATAAAATATTAGATATATTAAGAGAAAAATATAATTATACTCATCATAAAGAGTATGGATACATTATAAATATTATAAACATTAAAAAAATAATAAATACGTTCATTGATGATTATAATTATAATATTATTATACAATGTAAATGTGATATAGATCATATTGTATTAAAAAAAGGCGCACATATACCAAACTGTACAATAACAATGGTGTTATTACACGGTATTTTTTTAAAATTCCATACATTATGTATATTAATCCCTGCAACTACATTAACATCCTTTACCTATCACGATAATGTATTTAAACATAAAGATAAACAATTATCGGTTGGGGATATT
>Ga0099798_10044_pt1 | contig 35164 bp, 42 predicted proteins | sample Uncmet_Sort29A_1_FD_89870 | JGI IMG/M metagenome (GOLD analysis project Ga0099798, IMG submission 89870) | Marine eukaryotic communities from CALCOFI LINE 67, Pacific Ocean - CN13ID_Sort29A_1 | ecosystem: Environmental > Aquatic > Marine > Oceanic | place: Pacific Ocean: Monterey Bay | collected...
TGTTATTCTGAGTGTTATTTTGAGTGGCATGCTGAGGGTTCTTCGGTATTTTGTCGAGAGGGAAGTTGCAATTGTGAAATTTCCAAATCGGTGTTAATAATAATTAGGAGTGTGAGCGGCAGTTTCTATTTATCCAGGGTGTCTCGTTTCAGTTGACGCTTGCATTTTGCATGTAGTTTTGTGGATGCAGAATGTAGGACACATGCTCATAAAACCATTATATCATGTCGCGAGCCTCAAAGACTTTAAATCATATCACCAAATATAATTATCAGCGTCCACGAACTATATCCATTCTACTACTCGCTATAGCACCATACCGCAACGCAGAAACGCAACTTATTGCCATTATCAAAGAAGAAATGCCACACAGCCCGCAGTGCTGAATACTACAACCACTCTTTGATACTTTGATAGAAATCGAAAAAGATTCTAATCAAACATCTGAATGCAAGATTTTCTTCGCTTCTTTTGAATCTCATAGGATACTTTGATACTTGATACTCCCAAAAGTATTTGCCCCGGCGAGTAAGGGGAACGCTCGCGAAAACCTGTGGGAGAAGGCGAACGGACCAACGACTGTCGTGGTGGTACTGGATTACCGGCTACTTCATCGCTTCAGGCGTAATCCAAATCGTCCGGGTGGACGGCGGGCCATTTGTTTCAACGTATTAAACACCATTCGCCAACAGCTCGGGGGTATGGGTCGTCCTTGATTACAGGTGACTTGACCATCCCTTGGCGTTTTAGGTACCGCTAGAGGAGTATCAAAGTATCAAAGAGTGGTTGTAGTATTCAGCACTGCGGGCTGTGTGGCATTTCTGGGGCTTTTGAATTCAAATCGAAGTGCCAGGTCGTTGAATTCGTTCTTCGAAGTCGCGGGGCGTCACGCGTGTTCTGTCTTCATCATATGTTGTATGCATAAAACGGGCGAATTGCAGTTACGTAAAGCAATGATACGGTGGCATCGCATCGATCGTCAACATAAGTTGTTAAATCCAGTGTGGTGTGGAGAGTCTCAAGATCAGGAATGTGGTCCTTGATGCCCAAAAATTGAACGAGCCAGGGGAAAACTATCTTTTAGCAAAACGGTAATGGTCTGAAATGTGGGATTCACGAAATTGGACTCGAATTTACGACCCTATGATCCTCCACAACTACTAATTCAATTCACACCTGACACTACCGATCGTAATTCAAATCGCGATATCAGTAACACCCCTAATTCAAATCGTAAATCGCTGTGCGTAGTATTCAAGAATTCAATGTAAGCGCTTCCGGGATTTGACGCTTCCTGGAACAGCCACTTGAGGAACTCCAGCTTTCCCGGGTGTCAAGTATTTCCGGAATTCAAGTATTTCTGGAGTAAGTACCTAAGTGCTCCTGAAAATCTACCTGCTCCACCAGTAAGTATTCGTATTCCATCCGAATAACCACTATAACTCCGCGCGTTCCCCCACTCCTCTCCTCATCAATGTCCGCCATCCCCTCGCCCTCGATGGGTGCTGCCGCGGAGAAACTAAATTCCGTCCTCTACCCCCCAATCAACAATCCAATGTGGGGCCAGTTCGCGGAGACGAAGGGACTGGGGAGGGTAGCGTTGGAGCGTCTGGGAACGATGTTCTACGTGGTGGAGCCCTGGGACGCGGATGAGATGCCGTATCAGGATACTGTTGGTAAGGAGAGAGCTGCGGATGCCGGTGAAATGCCGTATCAGGATACTGTTGGTGGGAGATAGATATACTAGAATTTGAACGAGGTTTAGGCGAAAATTAAAGTGCTCGGTAGCTTCATATTATAAGTCTTCCTCCCGAAGGCATCGCTTTCCCCGTCTCAATCAGAATGCGCGATTTCAATCTAAAACAATCTGATCCCGAGGTAACGCCTTCCCCGTCTTCATCGGCATGTGCTTGTTTGAACTCTTCGCTTCCCTTGCAATAAAAGGCAAGTCTGTGTACCGATTTGACGATACTTTGGCATCGATTTCTAGTGGGATTGCGCAGCAGTGGATCACGATCTTTACCAGAATGATAATCGCGCCGTGGTACATATACATTTATGAGAATCATAGGTGAGGAGGGTTTAAATCTAATGTTTATGTAATATGTTGTGATTGTAGCGTTGACTGTTATTGACTTTCAACCAAATTTAAAATCCTCAAAAAGATTCTGACTCGATTTACTGACTGGTATGTCGTGAGATCTATCATGATGGGATGTATGCGAAAACAAACCTGATCCTCAGAATCGTCGACAGCTGGACCAAGTTGGCACCTGGCGAATACGGAATCTACTTATATTGGCTCATCGCGGCAATACTCGCAGATTTCAGCTACTATTGGTTTCATCGGTAAGATTGTTCAATACTTGATTTTGACACGGAATTCGGAAATCGATTTTTTGATTGGAACGTTTACACCATTTGTAATAAGGTCTTCGATCATTAGAGTAAAACGCGCCCGGGTTTTCGCAGAATTGAATTTAAGAGTCTGACCAAAAAACAATAGGTACGCTCACGTCTGGCACGGCATGTGGTCACCGCACGCGGTTCATCATTCTGGGGAGTATCTGAATCTCGCGACTGCTTTGAGGCAGGGAGCCTATCAACCTTTCTTTTCGGGGATTATGGTGAGGGGAAGTTCTGTTTGTATCGAAATGTAAAACCGATTGAGATTTTCGTAGGAAAAAGTTTCGGATTGATAGTTGCATATACACGTTTCTCATACTACTTGGTAAAGTAAAAACGATATTAGAGCTAGCCAAGAAAAAATATCTTCCGTGCTGTTTCTCTCCCCAGGGCCTCTCCCAAGCCTGGCTCGGCGTCGCCCCGAAAATGTACATGGTTCACCTCGCGATTAACACCCTCTCCCAATTCTGGATCCACTCCGAGCTCATCGGACGCTTGCCATTCGGATTGGAATATATCTTCAATTCCTGTTCGCATCACAGACTACACCATCATTATCCGGGGAACTGCAATTATGCTGGCTATCTGATCATCTGGGATCGGATGTTTGGGACTTTTGAGGCTGAGGAGCGACAGAGCGATAATTACGGAACGGCAGACCAGATGCGCACTTTTAATGCTGTTAGGATGAACTGGAGGGGGATTGCGAAGATGATGAAGTTGAGGAAGGGGAAGTATTTTGGTGAGGATCGTATACTATTAACTTCCGGATACATGGGCGTTTAGAAAGTCTTGGAGTGACGATTTCAGAGGAAGGAAAGGAATTGAATTACAGAAGGAAAGGGATTGTACGATGATTCTTCTTGCGCATGAACGAACTATCACGTTAGTATACTCAACATTATCCGTTCACCGCAAATAAATCCCCAGGCGGCTTCTCCCGGCTCTGGACGGTTCGGCATCAGCATCCTATCGACTGCAAGGCTTCAAGATTGGTTGAGCCTATTCCAGAGCTATCCAAGGAAGAGCCTCTTCCGTGTGTGCGAGAGAAGTACAACGGGTAAAGGAAAGCCTCGGGCGACTGGAGGCTGGTTCAGTTTCTAATTACTTTCAATTAATGCTTTCCCTCAATGAAAAATCCAATAACTAAGAACAAGAGAGGTGATAAAGTCGAAGTAGATTGATAAATTCGTGCAATTCACTTAATTGAATTCCTGAAAGGTGCCTTGGGTTCCCTTCAGATTTAATTTTTGTGCACTTCACTTAACATTTAATTCCTGAAAGGTACCTTGGCCTCCCAACGGCTCAGCAAGGTGGTTCTCGTTCCTCGAAACCCGCCCACCTCTACCTCCGCTTCGGCATGGCATTTCTTCTAGCTTTATTGAGTCTCGGTGGTCAGATTTACACCGCCAAAACCTGGATGTTCAACAAGGATCAGGCGCAGCAGACGCAGTACGAGCGCATGCTCTATGTGTGGCATGCCCTCCCCAAATGCTTCGGAATGTGGGTGATTGGCTACACTCTGTTATTCTTGAGTGGAAGTCTGCTGGACGGCGCGTTCAATCAGAAGCAGTATGAAGAGGAGTTTAATAAGGGGAGGAAGAAGGGGAGTATGCTAACGCACACAATAAGCGAGATGATCCGAAATGGTCCAATGGAGCTGACAATGACTAGATTGAATATATTCTACTTTACGATGCATTTCTACACAATATGGAATTCACTTTCGTTTCAATTTCGGAACATCTCGCTCATTGTGTGCAACAAGGTACTCAGGGTTCGAGTTGCGCTTCAGAAATGCAAAACGAAAATAATGAAGTGGATGGGAAGAAGGTGAAGTGAAGGAGGCGAAATCATATTAATGAATAGGCTAAGGCACGAAACTTGAAGGTCAATCCTAGAAACTAGAATTGATTCAGCGGTCAAACTTAAAGTCCGGAGCTAGGTGATGCTGAAGTAAAGTGAAAGTTCGACGGTAGATGGAAGCGAGGGTGGTAGGTGAAACTGAAGGAGTGACGCGCAAGGAAGAAATTCGAGTGCAGCGCGCAGTTGAGTTAGCTTCCAGTTATGACCAATATTATGTGATGCCTAGCGCAAGGATTGGGATAGAATCCGAAATTCTAAGGATCTCAGAATCCGAAGGAGCTAAGAGCACTATAACGGAACTGCTGTAAATTAACGAATTTGGACGGCGGAGTGATATCGCCTTGGGATTGAACACAGTGAGTCAGCCATATCAATGGATACGGCAGCACTTCAATGACCCAAAATGAACACCAAATGAATACTGATGCCGGCAACAGGTATTGGAACACAGGTCTCTCAGTCACAGTGGCCTTGGAGAGTTGCAGTGATGGTTTACCAAATTGCCGACTGCGACATTCCCCGGCCGCTATGGCTCATGCCAGCGCCGATGATATTAATACTTTCTTGCTAGTTTCGCCACTAGTAGGTAAGCAATATAACAGCGCATATATTTTGAGCCTTCGAATGAATTACCCGAGAATTAGGGAGCATAGCAATTTTTTCTTCGCGGAAGAATTCAGCGATCGTAAGTCATTCGACGGGCGCAGGACGTCGTGCCGCTGGTTGAGTGCCGGTTGCGCATTCTTCGATCAGTCAACCGATACCATCATGAGCGATAATCTTAGCGATTGCCACGTGAGTAATTTAGACATCGGAAACGACTGTCGAAAACGTGAGAAAGTTAGTCGCAGCCGTCGGTACTCTCAGTGAGGTGGCGGCTGTATGTAAAGCTTAAAAAACAACAATGCGGGACGTAAAATACAAAGACAGCTGCACTTCTTAACGCTCCTCCGATTCGGATAACGAGTCTGATGTCCTTGAGGTGACTTAAGAGTGGTTGACCGTTGGCGGCTTCAACTTGTCTAACATATTATGATGCCGAAGCTTGTTTATAGATATTGGCATGCTCTTGTGGGGGTGTACTCTTGGGGGAGGTTTGTCAAGAAGTGTGTGTGGTTCGTGGAAGTTCAATAGTATTCCAAAGTGTCGAGCAGATTCAAAACACAAACGAGTAATCGTGCGAGTCGGCGTTAAGGAATATTGCGTTGCAGGTTCACGAAAGACTCACAATACTATTATCATATCTTCCAATGACTATACACTGGATGATCGCTACCTAAGTTAGAATCGTTAGCAGTCGACATTGGTACATGATTGTAGAGATTCTGATTCTCATCCGGATTCGTGGAACGCAAATATTAGTAGGTTTTAAGTAGGTGGAACAAAACCAAAATGTGGGCCGCCCGCAAAATGTTCTCATCGGCGAGGCCGGTGGTGCCAGCAACTTTACAAAAGATGGGAAGCCCTCTGGCACCGCGAATGCTTTCCGGTGTCTCTCCTGCGCTGACCGGTGCGAGCTGTGTTACTCCGGGTAAGGAGGGAGGAGGGTCGTCTCATCGATATGTCTTCAGCTAGTGATAAAGTGCCACGGGTAATAGGTTGCCCGCGGTAGTTTGGTCGATTGACGGTTGATTGCGTGTGGTATTTTCGACAATTAACGCGTACATGAGATTGTACAATCATGGAAACACTTTGCGAGCCTGACAAAGTCCCGGCCGGAGCGCGGCAGAATTGGGAAAGCGGTATCGCGTAAAGTCAGCGCCCGGGCACGCAAAGTCAATTTTAGAAAGATTGCCGCGTGGGTCGAATGGGCCCGTATCGACGAGCCGGCGGGAAAACCCGCCCAGGCGGAGCACAACCCGATAACGAGCCTGGCGCGAGGCGCGCCCCGGGCGGGGCGGTGGCGCTTTACATTAAGATCTCTCTGAAACAAATTCAGCAAATCGTCAACAGTTCTATAATCTCTCATCCAAACCCCCAGCTATGTCCAACGCGATCGCAATGTCTAAGCAGCGAAACGCAGTGCTGGAACAGCCTGCGGTAACCGCGATGCAAAAGCGAAACCTGTTCGACTGGGGACTTAGACCTTATGCAGCTGCGGGTAAGTACTATGATAATTTCATGTTGCTATCACTATTTCGAGGAGAAGGGGGATCAAGAGTACTTACTAAATTTCTAATACTTGTTCTGCGCGAGGCAGCTTTCGATCCAATTTGTAAGAACTGCAGTACAAATTCCCTTTCCCCAGCCGTCACCGCTTCCGTCCCTACCTCCACATTATCTGCGGGCTTTTCGAAGGTCGGTTTATCTGTGTTGGTATGCCCGTGGAAGGCACTTCCTCCCGCACTCGTCATTCTGCCAGCTTGCTGGGCGATTCCGGCTCTGTGAGGAAAAAATAGGATGTTCGGAGCAGCAAGTCACACTATGCAATGTATTAGTTGAAAGGAGAAGGATTATTGATCAATTATCACGTAGGCATTACATGATGATGACTAGGACTCCGAAGGCATCCATAATATGTGAAACCCAAACTTCAGGTTCCGCATGTGCTACAGCAACTCGTCACGAGCGGCAACGGCCAGCGCGTTCAACGGATTCGTGCAGTTTACGTAAGGGGGATGATATTGTTACAATTTGGTCGGGAGTATATCTTCGATGTCATGATTACTAAAGTATTTTTCATTTGCACAACAAACCTAAATCCCAGCCTCTCCTTCCTCCCGAGTCCATACTTACGGCAAACCCAAACCCCAGGCTCTCCTTCCTTCCAATTCCGTGCTTCGAGAACTTGTTCGCTGAACTCACCTTCTACGGATTCGCACTGCTGACGACGTTCTTTGTGTAAGAAATTAATTTGAGGTCACCATTTTCGTGATGTTGAGTGTTACGACAATGCATGTTGTCGATCGTGTTGAGTAAACTATTGATGACCATGACACTTACAGAAGACTATCTGTAAAGGTTGAACAATTTTCAGTCATCACGCTTCCGATCCTTCCCCCAGCTACCAATTCTTCCCCGAAATCCTGCTTAATGACTTCATGTTTATGTACTATGCTGCGCTCTTCGCCGTCCCTCTCCTTCCCCTCGCCATGACCTACATGCCGCTCTTTGCCTCTAGGGCTTACTTCCTGCTGTAAGCGATGAGTGGTGGGAAAGATGAAGGGAATCGTTAGCGACGAGATGACAAGCTGTTGGGAGTCGGATCTAGTTCTTTGCTACGGTGAAAGCTGGGGCGTGAGGGCCACGCGGATGTACAGGGAGGTGGGTGGCGAAAAGGAGAGTGGAAAAAATGCGGGCGGACGCATATCTGAGCGTAATTCCCGGAGGAGCATTAGAAATACTTTGTAACACATTTTGGATTTAATATGAGTGATGCTATTGGCATTATTGTACTATGCTTGGTGACAGAGTCGGCATGTGTGCATAGGCGGTGTATCATAGAAAATCAGTCTTCTTCAAAGCACACTTGACGCGATGACAATGTAGTCGGAGAGGATGCGATCTCAGTGGAGTTGGGCGACAGAACGAGGGAACCAGTTTGGAGAAGCAGACGGCGCCGTAAAGAATTTGGAGAACTAAAACATCGAAGCTCTGAGAATGCTTGATCGTAGGCAAATGAAGTCGGATGGCAACTGGGAAATATGTGAAGGCCACACAGGGGTTACGCGAAAGCAGCTGACACCAGTTTGCGCGGAAAATTCAAGAAACATCCGTCTCGGAGGAACCGAACACGCGGGAACTCGATTCTAATATTTGTACACCGCTTTCTCTAAAATCTTCGCGGGAAGTCAGCAGGCTACTTAGTATGATAGGCTTCAGAGGTTGAATCTCGGTCCGTTCCATGTAGTTGCGTTCGGTTTTATCGTAATCATGTTGTATGCTACGAATTTGATGGTGTGGTTTCTCGTTTTGCGCTTTGTTTTTGGGTTGTTTAAATTAAAATTTGTTTGTTGATGAGATAGTCAGCTTCTTGAATAAATAATATCGTGGGCTACGACGTGAAAGTGGGCACGGATCGCAGGGACTGACACTCTGGTGGTACTTACTATCAGCACAAGTCGTAACAGTATCAACCAATATCCAAGATGCGAGTCGACTTTCATCATCCCGTTGCTTGCGACTCAAAAGCCGGTCTTTCATCGGCTCCCGTCGGAGGTCGACTATTACAATTTCTAGTAACAATCGATAGTAATGTGATGATCCCGATACCGATCTGCAGAGCTGAATCAAATAGGACGGCGATTCTCACGCAAGTGTAATAAAAGTTCAAGATATCGTATCCCTCAAGGGTGGCTCCGGGATGCAGCCTCAACTCCAGCCTGCCTTTGCGCCCCACGGGCAGCGCAATAACCAGAATCTGCTTTGGGCGTGTAAGGAGGGTCTTTAAATTTATGTTTGAATCATATTCAGTTTTATTTGATAAGCAGGAATTCATCCTTTAGTGTAATCACATTCCAGGAGCAAGCAACCAGATAGTATCATTACCGCACTTACCGACATTGACAACCCCAACCCCCCCAGTCGACGTCGTCGACGACATCCGCTTTTGGATTGCGACCATCGAGAGATTCAGGCCTCTCGATGACATGCTACACAGGCTGCCTGGGGTTACGTCGGGCTTCGTCGAGTACTTTTACACCTGCCCTACACGCAGCCGCAGCAGCATTTTTTATGGCAAGCTGCCTCAACAGTAAGAATGTTGTGGTACTACCGACTTGGCCCGAGATACGAGTACTGTAAATTTCAGTTTCGACACCGTTCTTGATACCGTGGAGAGGCCGATGGCGGGCAACAGTAGCTTTGCTGATTATTCAGGCGCACCGCAGAGGTTCGGGCGAGGCAGTTGCAGCAGTAGCAGCAGTGCCAGCAGAACATTGCGAATGTCATAACCGTAGAACCAGACTGCACTGACGAGCTTCAGCGCTCCTGCTCGTTAGCAGCGGGAATCCCGCCCAGGCGGAGAGCAACCCGATAGCGAGCCTGGCGCGAGGCGCGCCCCGGGGGAGGCAGTAGCAGTTTACATTCAGCTCTCTATGAAGAAAAATATAGCAAAAATCGTCAGGAGTATCATAATCTCTCATCCCAAACCTCAGCTATGTCCAACGCGATCGCAATGTCGAAGCAGCGAAACGCAGTGAGGCAGCAGCCGGCCGTAACCACGATGCAAAAGCGAAACCTCTTCGACTGGGGACTTAGGCCTTATGCAGCAGCGGGTAATTACTATGATAATTTCATGTTACTATCGCTACTTCGACGAAAAAGAGGCTCAAGAGTACTTACTATATTTCTAATACTTGTTCCACGCGACTCAGCTTCATGTCCATTTATAAGTACTGTAATAATGATTCCACTTCTGTAGCCGTCACCGCTTACGTACGGACTTCAACGGTATCTGCCGGTTTCTCGAAGGTGGGTTTGTCTGTGTTGGTGTGCCCGTAGAAAGCCCTCCCACCCGCACTCGTCATTCTGCCGGCCTGCTGGGCGGTTCCTGCTCTGTGAGGAGGACACAATTAGACAGATTAATTGGAGATGATAATCATACATTCGTAGCGGTAAATTCGAATATCACGATTGCTTGAACGCAGTAGCAAATTGAATCATAATATTTGAAAACGAACCTCCAGGTTCCGCATGTGCTGCAGCAACTCGTCACGAGCCGCCACGGCCAGCGCCTTCAACGGATTCGCGCAGTTTTCGTGAGGGAGATGATATTAGTACGATTTGGGCTGGATGATTAGATCTTCGCTCTGATGATTACTAAAGTACAAAGTATTTCTTGAGTGACATATCATAATTCTGAGTATGATTTTCAGATAAAATCGGCACTAGTTGTCATTTAATACACGTAAGAAACCCAAACCCCAGCCTCTCCTTCCTTCCAATCCCTTGCTTCGAAAACTTGTTTGCTGAGCTGACCTTCTACGGATTCGCACTGCTGACGACGTTCTTTGTGTAAGGGATATACTGCTGACGACCTTCTTTCAGTAACGTTGATATTATTGAATGATGCCGATCGTATTGAGTAAAGTATTGATGACCATGAATCACTATTAGTATTCATAGAAGACTATCTGTAAAGAATAAATAATTTTCAGTCATCACGCTTCCGATGCCTCCCCCAGCTACCAATTCTTCCCCGAAATCCTGTTGAACGACTTCATGTTTATGTACTATGCTGCTCTCTTCGCTGTCCCTCTCCTCCCTCTCGTCATGACGTACATGCCGCTCTTTGCGTCCAGGGCTTACTTCCTGTTGTAAGCGATGAGCAGTGCGGAAGATGATGGGAATAATTAGTTAGGGATGAAGCGAAAAGCTAGTTTGTTTGAGAGGAGGAGTTGGGAATCAGATCTGGTTCTTTGCCATGGTCAAAGCGGATGTAGAAGGAAGTAGGTGGCGAAAAGGAGAGTGGAAAAAATGCGGACGGACGCATATCTGAGTGTAATTCCCGGAGGAGCATTAGAAATACTTTGTAACACATTTTGGATTTAATATGAGTGATGCTATTGGCATTATTGTACTATGCTTGGTGACAGAGTCGGCATGTGTGCATAGGCGGTGTATCATAGAAAATCAGTCTTCTTCAAAGCACACTTGACGCGATGACAATGTAGTCGGAGAGGATGCGATCTCAGTGGAGTTGGGCGACAGAACGAGGGAACCAGTTTGGAGAAGCAGACGGCGCCGTAAAGAATTTGGAGAACTAAAACATCGAAGCTCTGAGAATGCTTGATCGTAGGCAAATGAAGTCGGATGGCAACTGGGAAATATGTGAAGGCCACACAGGGGTTACGCGAAAGCAGCTGACACCAGTTTGCGCGGAAAATTCAAGAAACATCCGTCTCGGAGGAACCGAACACGCGGGAACTCGATTCTAATATTTGTACACCGCTTTCTCTAAAATCTTCGCGGGAAGTCAGCAGGCTACTTAGTATGATAGGCTTCAGAGGTTGAATCTCGGTCCGTTCCATGTAGTTGCGTTCGGTTTTATCGTAATCATGTTGTATGCTACGAATTTGATGGTGTGGTTTCTCGTTTTGCGCTTTGTTTTTGGGTTGTTTAAATTAAAATTTGTTTGTTGATGAGATAGTCAGCTTCTTGAATAAATAATATCGTGGGCTACGACGTGAAAGTGGGCACGGATCGCAGGGACTGACACTCTGGTGGTACTTACTATCAGCACAAGTCGTAACAGTATCAACCAATATCCAAGATGCGAGTCGACTTTCATCATCCCGTTGCTTGCGACTCAAAAGCCGGTCTTTCATCGGCTCCCGTCGGAGGTCGACTATTACAATTTCTAGTAACAATCGATAGTAATGTGATGATCCCGATACCGATCTGCAGAGCTGAATCAAATAGGACGGCGATTCTCACGCAAGTGTAATAAAAGTTCAAGATATCGTATCCCTCAAGGGTGGCTCCGGGATGCAGCCTCAACTCCAGCCTGCCTTTGCGCCCCACGGGCAGCGCAATAACCAGAATCTGCTTTGGGCGTGTAAGGAGGGTCTTTAAATTTATGTTTGAATCATATTCAGTTTTATTTGATAAGCAGGAATTCATCCTTTAGTGTAATCACATTCCAGGAGCAAGCAACCAGATAGTATCATTACCGCACTTACCGACATTGACAACCCCAACCCCCCCAGTCGACGTCGTCGACGACATCCGCTTTTGGATTGCGACCATCGAGAGATTCAGGCCTCTCGATGACATGCTACACAGGCTGCCTGGGGTTACGTCGGGCTTCGTCGAGTACTTTTACACCTGCCCTACACGCAGCCGCAGCAGCATTTTTTATGGCAAGCTGCCTCAACAGTAAGAATGTTGTGGTACTACCGACTTGGCCCGAGATACGAGTACTGTAAATTTCAGTTTCGACACCGTTCTTGATACCGTGGAGAGGCCGATGGCGGGCAACAGTAGCTTTGCTGATTATTCAGGCGCACCGCAGAGGTTCGGGCAAGCCAGCTGCGGCAGCAGTAGCAGTTCAACCCTGCCACGCACGTACACCCCGACATCGACGATCGCTTCAACGCTCCTGCTCGTTGGGAGCAGGAATCCCGCCCAGGCGGAGAGCAACCCGATAGCGAGCCTGGCGCGAGGCGCGCCCCGGGGGCGGAGGTAGTAGTTTACATTCAACCCTCTACGAAGAAAAATATAGGAAACCGTCAGAAATATCATGATCCCTCATCCCAAACCTCAGCTATGTCCAACTCGGTCGCAGCGAAACGCAGTGCTGGAAGAGCGTGCGGTAACTGCGATGCCAAAGCGAAACCTCTTCGACTGGCGCCTTGGGCCGTATGCGGCGGCGGGTGAGGGTTATTTGTGGGAAGAATGAGTATTAATCGAGTGGGACTATCAGTGATAAAATTGTTATGACATTTTTACGTTACTATTACTACTTTGACGAGAAGTCCTCAGTAGTGATTGCATTCCTACCACTTGTGCTACGCGACTCAGCTTCATATCCAATTAAGTACTGCGATAATAATTCCCCTTCCCTAGCCGTTACCGCTTCCCTGCCCACTTCCAAGCTATCTGCGGGCTTTTCGAAGGTTGGTTTGTCTGTGCTGGTATGTCCGTGGAAAGCCCTTCCGCCCGCACTCGTCATGCTTCCAGCCTGCTAGGCGATTCCCGCTTTGTGAGCAAAATCATATTAATAAGTTCAGCTAGTCAGACTGTGATATGTAATACTTTAAGTACTCGCAAGTGTCTTATACCTGATCATCGAGGGAAGTTCAAACCAACCGATCACTTGAGCTTAGTGAAACCGAACTCCAGGTTCCGCATGTGCTGCAGCAATTCGTCACGAGCTGCCGTGGCCAGCGCATTCGATGGGTTCGTGCAGTCTACGTGAGGGAGATAACATTGTTGAGCGGATTCTTGCAGTTTACGTGAGGGGGATAATAGTGTTACAACTTGGTCAACGAGATATAATCTTCGATATCAGGAGTACTAAATTATGTCCCCAACGACATATTCTGAATATGATTTTGAGATGAAATACTTCAGCGATACTTTTAACTTACGCGCCAAATGCCTATCCCAGCCTCTCCTTCCTCCCGATCCCGTGCTTCGAGGACCTGTTCGCCGAGCTTACTTTCTACGGATTCGCACTGCTGACGACGTTCTTTGTGTAAGGAATTCCCTTAAATTCGAGATGCATGTTCCAGGTTGTATTGAGATCCAAATGAATCGTTATCTGGAGAAATTAAATCCTCATCATTACATTTCCCCTCCTCAGCTACCGATTCTTCCCCGAAATCCTGTTGAACGACTTCATGTTTATGTACTATGCTGCGCTCTTTGCCGTCCCTCTCCTCCCTCTCGCGATGACCTACATGCCGCTCTTTGCGTCCACGGCTTACTTCTTGTTGTAAGCGATGAGAAGTGCGGAAGATAATGGGAATAATTAGCTAGGGATGAAGCGAAAAGCTAGTTTGTTTGAGAGGAGGAGTTGGGAATCAGATCTGGTTCTTGGCTATGGTCAAAGCTGGGGTGCGAGAGCGACGCCGATGTAGAGGTGAAGTCGGGGGCGAAACAGAGGGAACAGAAAATGCGGGCGCATGCAAATCTGAATGTAATGCCCGAATGAGCGAGAGAACTACTTTGTAACACACTTTGGATTTAATATGAGTGATGTCATTGGCATCATTGTACTATTTTTGGTGACGGGGTCGGCATGTGTGCATAGGCGGTGTATCAGAGTAAATCAGTCATCTTCAAAACACACTTGACGCGATCTTCTTGGAGAGAATGCGAGCTTGCTGGAGTTAGAGGATCGAAATTTGATCCAGGGATGTAAAATTGCGTGTGATATATGCGTATGTAAACCAACATTACAACGAACTACTTAAGAATCAATTAGAATATCTGATTGTTGTCTGGAGAAACAGAGGCGGCAAGAAATAATTGGGAATGTCAACAAGACTTGGAAATCATCGGACAAGGTGAGGAGGTTGAGCGCTCCTCCGGCACATCGACTGACGCGATAGTACCTTGCAGCAAAGGAGGTGCGTATCCCAGCGAAGTCGAACACCGAGGAGCTTTATTTCCAGGACTGAGATTCGCATCATTTGTACGCTTATTTGGTGTTGAAATTTCAACTCGCTTTTCCTTTGAAACTGAGTTAATTATTGAAATATTCGTCTTCGATTTTATCATCTGGAATCGTGCGTGTTCTCGCATTTCTTTTGGCTTTTTGGTTTCAGTTGGTGCATGTCAGTTCTGAGTTTCTTCTGCAATGTGTATATAATCGTGTAACTTGTTGTGTAGGGAAGAAGAATATATTAATATAAAATGCAGCAGGCAAGACATTTTCTTAGATATAGGTCCAAGAGAAACAGATATTTTTGTGGAGGAAAAATGCGCATAGATTTCGACTCCCGCGCGATCCTCACCCAGGGAGGTGATGTCCGCGACTCCTTCGTGCACACGCTTGAATGGCTAAATGCGGAAATTGGTGTGGACAATCCATACGCCGGAGCGAGGGTGAGAGGGCTGATTTGTAGGAAGGTCATCTGAGGATTAGTTATGAGGAAATTCTGGTCTGGCCGTGGGGCATCGTTCTGAAAACAGAAGTGATCGTATGAAAAAAAAATATGAACCACGTAATCTCTGTAATTCCTTCAGACCAACGGCTACATCTTCGTCCACACTCAAGAACCGGGAAATCTGAGGGCTGTGCTGGATGCGAAGCAGCTGCCATCATCGTGGGAGATCCGGTATGGGTAAATTTCGGGATTAAATTTTGGGCATTAAATTTTATGCTAGGATAACAATTGGTCGCAACAGGATGCGTCGGCATATTGCCTATCAACGTAGAGCAAAGTATCACAAATATCACAAATGAAAAACAAATCCAGGGCGTTTCTCAAAAAAGGAAAATCCGCACTCAGATTTATGAACTCTCCCCCAGTACCGCCCCTGGAAATGGAGCTAGTGCCGCGTGGTCCGCAGATCTGTGCTGGTCTATCTTCATCGTGCCCCACACTTGCGGTTTGAACTGGGATGAGAATGCTGAGGAGTACAGTGGATGCGGCTGCTGGGATCATGAGCGGGACATATTGCGGCTTTTCTTCCCACCAACGTCGTCCGAGTTAGAGACTCTTGAATTCACTCAGCAGTTAAAGATAAAGAAAAGCCAGTTTCTGATCGGCGACGTGCATCCTCCTCCACACCTCCGCCCTGCGCGGAGGAGCGGGGGATTTGGTGCATCAATTGATCCGAATGGCGTAAAAGCTGCCAGGGAAACTGCTGCCAAAGCGAAGGCTGCTGCAAGTCGTAATAGTGGTTTTGGTGGAAACGCATCGGGGAATAATAATATGTTTTTCGGAAATGGCGGGCAAAACAGTGGTTTTGGTGGGAACGCAGCGGGGAGTGATGTGTTTGGCGGTCATGACGCAGGAAATAATGTTCTGGGCGAACATAAATCGGGAAATAGTAAGCAGCGAAAAAACTCTACGGCGAAACGAGCCCAGGCGAAATTCGGCGCGGGAGGTGGCAGGTCAGCGGTTGTCACTGGAACCGGCAAGAGCAAGAATGTTGCTACCGGCAGCGTGGAGGGACTCACGGCGGCAGACCTGGGCCTACCTGCAGATTTTTTTGAAAAGAATTTTGAGGAGTATGAGGAAATACTTGACGAAGACCTCCGTTTGATCGATATTCGCACGAAGCTCGAGAAGAGGGGGAAGTCTGCGAGCGTGGTGCAGGGGAAGAGGAAGTCCGAGCCAAAGAAGAAGGCGAAGAAGAAATAAGTCATTCAGATTCCCTGCGCGATGAACTGCAGAGTCAGCTGTCCGGGTTCTGGGCCATCGGAAACACTGCTGCGATCGCGCTATTAACTCAAATCATAATGCGCGAAGAGGAATAGTGGAAAGTTTCAGATGGCGGCAGCATGTCGTGGGGAAAGATAATTTGATAGTATTCGCGGAGACGCGATTTGATAGCCAGCAAGAACAGAAATTCCGGGAAGGGGTAAAGGAAGTAACGCGAGAGAGCAAGCCTCTTTTTTCCACCACCCTCGGACGGCATCCTTCGCTTGTGATTTTCTTCCTGGGCTGTCGTTCCATGTTGAGGATTGAGTCGCGGAGGCCGAGTTTCGGAGAATTTTCAGGGTGAGTCGGGCTCACTTTGATGATGGTAGGGTACTGGTAGCGCTGGAAATCGGATGGTTTTCCGCAGGTTCTCGAGCTGTCAACTCGCTGGCTTGAATCGTGTGGCGAGATTAAACCCACGAAGACTGTCCATAACACGTTTAAGAGAAGTGGCGAAAATGCGTCTCACTACTGGGAGTTTCTACATGCGGATAAAGAAGTTGAACTGCAATGGAATTACCTTTATACAGTGTAGAGTCATGGAAACTCTTGGCCACCAAAGACCCAACGATTTTTTACTTGCACAAAGAACATTGTCAGCGGGTTTCAGTGGAGTGTGTATGGTGCTGAAGCGACCCGCTTTGGGTAGTGTTGTTGGAAATGGCGGTTTGGTGTCAAGCTCAACTACATAGTATGGAACCAATTGAATCATCTGGCGGTGATTCTTGTGTGTGTCGGATCAAAAGCAGTCCGTTTTTTTCGTGTGAACTTCGTGTAGAGCTTCTTTATTACTAGTATTACCCATCACTTTGGTTTCCTTATTTTGCAAAAATCTGAATCACTTTGCGTCGCCATCAAGCACCGCCCCCCCCATATTATGGCGATAGAAAACTAGTGCTAAGCCTACATAGAAAATATTTAGTTGCAAATTGAGTGCGGCCTCTTCGACATATCTGAGCAAGAAACTCAAAATGACAAAATAATACCACATATCCGCCAACCCAAACTTCCCGCTGACTCACAGTGGCTAATCTACGTTTCAAGCACGACGTGAATAGGAGTGCGCATGCCCGAGTTGAGGCCCAAGTTCAAATTATTCGACGAATCCCACCATCAGTGAGTGGAAGCCTGCAGCGGTTATTAGTTAAGGGTAGAAGTACGACCACGAAGATGGTTCTAGCAGGAATGGAGATTCAAGGCGGACCGAATCAGAATGCCATGCAAGTCACTCCCTTCGGGGAGGATCAACCGGAACAACAGCAACAATTTATGCTGCCGGGCGAGGGCGGCGCGGTGGACGAGCAGATAGCAAGAAATGTCTCAGTGGAGGACAGTGAGGAGTTGCTATTAAGATTTGATTTCCGACAGGAGTGCTCGTCATGGGAGTAACTACCAATTTCCCTTCGTCCTGTAATTGCGAACATCCAAAAAATTCAAAGGTATTTGGAGATTTTGAAAATAGAACGATTGTCCGTTTCCAGTCACTCACTAAATTCTCCCAGTCCTCCGCGAACATGAGTTTCAGCGAAGAGTGGAGAAGAGGCTGTCTGCAGTTCAAAATCAAATCGTGGGAGTGGAAAACGACTTCTCGTATCCGACGCATTACTCGGTGTATGGTTCGATGCGCGGCAACTTTTTGAATCGGGCTTTTGCAGGGTGAGGGAGCCTAGGATCGTACTTAGTATTACGGTAGTCACGTTCGGCCACTCGAGTTATATTGCAGCCCTGGTTGCGGTTCGTCTTCCTGTTCGACCAGTGGAATTTAATGGAGGCAGGGCTGGTGTGAGCCAGCGAAGGTTCCGTGACGAGTTTGGCAGAACCCTTCTCTGCCGCACTTCGCGACGCCGCTGCTCCCGGGGGATGACTTCATGGCTCTTCGCCACGTCGCGTTCACTCATCAAAATCGCATGGATGTTTCAAGTTCGCGGAATAGGATCGACAGCCCAGTCTCGAAACGGCGATGACGAACTCCTAATGATCCGCTGAAGTGGCTGGCGATGCGGGAGATGGCGGAGAAATCAATGAGGTTCGTCTTCGACCTTTATGGGACCCGGCGCCGCGCGCATCACTCGGGGCTTACCGGCGAGCTTTTGTCGTGGACTCTCGGCTGCTTCGGCCGTGTTCCGCTGGTCGGGGTGACTGCCCGTGGAGTGGCGTCCGCGAGAACAAGGGCCGAACAAGTGCGCATTGCACCCCCGGGGCGACCACATCGCGCGCGCGCGCGTCATCCTATACTGAGGCGGGAGTCGTCGCAGTGATCTCCCACAGATTCCCTGGCACTTGAGTTTCGCACAGGTGGACTCGGCATTCCCTGCTCCATCATTCGTTATTCCCTCCCTCAGCGAAGTCGAGCGCTTCAATGCTGCGAAGGCGTTTATTGGGTTTTTATCGATGCGCCCAGAGGCGTTGGCAGGCGATAGTGAGGAGATCATTGATGAGAGTCCAGAGGAAATTAAATTCAGCAACACACACTCGGAAATGTCTCCTACCACTTCAACATGATGATAAATCCCCGCGATCACCAACTAAACAACAGCCCCAGATGCCACCCGCCTGTGAATAAAACTCAAAATCTAAACATCTCCCCCAGTCTCGCAATCAAAGGAGAATACCATTCCTGCCCGTGTGATCCAATCGCTCAACCTACCGGCCGGTTCGGATGGGTATCCCATCCTCTGGTGTCCGAAGGAAACTTGCAACCCCAACCAGCCCAATTCCTTACCTTCCTTTACGGACATACGCTCGAAACGAGATTGGGTGGCTGTTTATATGTAAGGCTGTAAAGCCTTTCCTTTGAAAGTTGAACGATTTAGTATTGTTTATACTTCGGGAATTTAACTTACTTGCAGGCGCCCGCATCCCATAATTACCAAGAGAATTTTCTTGAAATACCTCTATACAAGCAAATTCCCGTCACACACTCGGCCATGACTTCTCGTGTCGCATTCAAAGCCAGAAAACCCGTGTATTCCCCCCCCCCCCAGTTATATACAGCTTCGGTATTGCCTGTCCGTGGTCGTGTTTGACGCCACGAAACGCACGAGCCAATTGCGAAATAGCATCGCCCAGTGCTATATGGAGGCATTTAGTTCCTCGGATGCGGCGCAGAACGGAGTTTCGCTATTCGATACGAGAGTCCGCTACGTCGAGCAGACGGTGACGGGGAAGTGAGGGGCTGGAACTGACATGATTCATCGAATGCACCCGATTTGTACTGAGTGAGATACTGTTGTTATCATTATCAGCATCATTCAATGATTGCCTTCGGCTTTACCCTCCACTCCAACACGCAAACAATCAAGTATGCTTCCCCTACGAAAAACGATCTAGGTGCTTACCGATACCGAAGGTAGCCCGAACTGCGGTTGCGTGCTCTCAAGCAACAACACCAACAAACCACTTCAGTCGATCACTCCAGGTGCGCTGATCCAATCGGCAGATGACTCTACATCCAAATCTGTGAGGGCAACAGCATTTCAACATCAAATACTACTTCAAGCTACCACCGTTTTTACGGCGTGCACGACAGCAATATGAATCTGGCCAGACAGTTTATTGAGTGTCAGCAAATGGACTACGGATCGGGGGGATTATACCAGCAGGTAAGCAAGCGTATTGCTCTAAGCCAAAAAATCGCAGGCGAAGTTGGGATCATTGACATCATGTGTAGTCTATGCGAGATTGACATTCATTGTAGCGCACAGAATCATTTTAACTTCATTGTAGCGCACAGAATCCCTCGGGAAGGCTACTAGAGTCCTCCAAGTGAGCGACAAAGAAGCACTCCTAAACCTTTAATCTCCCGAAATGAAACTATTACCCACCCAGCACCTTCACCAACAGCAGCAGCAGCAGCGTTTTACGTGAGCGGCTGGAGGAGCGAAGAGCATAAGCTGATTGCGGTGATGGATCGCGAGGGGTAGGCAGGATGTGACAATAGGGTCGAATGAGTCATATGAACGAGGAGGCGGCGAGAAGAATGGTGAGCGACAAGTTGAGTGAATGTCAAATGGTGGTCGTGCGATGTCAGTTAGAAGCGAATGGACAAAGTGCAGCGAGGGAACAGTTAGAAGCAGCGAGAAAATGAACAGCACAGGCGCAGCGGAGCCGACCGCTGCCCTGGTGGGCATTACAGTAGCAGGAAGGCGTGACATCGACGGTCTTATTGAGATGTGCTCTTGTAGCAATTTTGATTTTCAAATTTGAATTTGTTACAAAAAGAAAACACTGAAAACACACAAAGCTACCTAGTATCTGCAGATGTGAAAAACAGCTTAGTACTTACAGGTCTTTTGTTATTGTTGGTGGCGAGTGCGGTGTTGCGATTTTTGGATGAATGCCAGCAGATGTCATGTTGAGCACATGCTTCTCCAAAAATTGAATAGCAGAGTCGTCCTACATTCAAAATCAATCAAGATGTCACATAATGATACCGACGCGCCCACCCCCGCCGCCTTCATCACAATTGCTCTCGGCGTAGACGCCGTTACCCAGGTTCCGGCTTCGGACCACGTGGAGTGGTACGAGCGTGGGGTTGCATTCGCTTGCGTATCAAAGTTGGGGTTCCCAAAGAGGGGACCCGGGTAGTGAAATGTATGTCCCTTTATGGCAGGTGATGCATTTGTCGTCGCGAATATTTACTACGAATGCATGAAAATTGATAGAGTTTGATACGCACTCTGAGTTGATCTCCAGTTCGCCACAGGTACTCCGCGGGGACATGCGAGGGCGAAGCATCATGGCTTCTGATACACTCAGAGGAGACGGAAGGAGATAGAATGGAGTGCGAGTTTACGGTGCGGGAACGCGAGACCTATCAATTTATAGGAAAGCCCTTTTGGTTGCCGTCTGAAGCGGGTTTGGAGGGTGGATCCAGTGAGAGCGTTCGCGACTATCTGTCTGGAATGTTCAGTTGAGTCTGCGTAGCGAAAGTGACCCTTGCATAACATGTGGCATTATCGGTCACGTGAAATTATTTGATGCTGAAAGAGAAATCTCTCGAATAAGCCTCCTCAAAACCTGCAACATCTCTAGGTTTGCTCCTCATTCGCCACGATCTCGTGGAAGATGATCGGCTGCCAAATCCATCCGATTCGAAAACGCCACGTAGTGACGATGGCAGTGCAGTGGTGATCCCCGTGGGGTTGGCGCGGAACGCCAGACATGTAAGATTGGGGCAGGCAATAGTGATGGGCAGTATAGTGAAGGCAGATAATACATATACTATTTTTTCGGGACATAATCAAATTATTTTGACTCAAAATGACAAAATGTTTGCACGCTTCGCGTGTGCGCCAGCCAAGCGAAAATGGCAACCCCCTCAGATACTGTGCGTCCTCCTCGTTAAGGCCGTACACCTCGATGACGTTATATCCGTCCAGCGGCGTCTAATCGAGCATGAAGTCCAGAGTACGATCCGAACCTTTCGAACGAGGGCGAGCCCCAAGGAGACGTCCCGAGGGGATAGAGAGACCCCGTGTGATGGAGGTAATGGATCTTCATACGACTCTCCGGCAAAATACCCTATCATGGCAATGTGTAATTCAACAAATAATTTTACATCATAATCGATCTGAATTCAGTAAAGTCACAATACCCGATTAGTACGACAAATCATGATTTTTCTAGGTCTAGGGTAGTGGCCGTACTCGCTTCCGTGCATATCATCACGATAGTAATCATGTAAGACTTGTAGTGAACGAGACGGGCCGAAACTAACTCAGAGTGACTATGCATTTGTGACTATCAGGAAAGATTTCTGCATTATGTGGGCTATTTTTTCAGGAGTCGCGAACCATCTCATGTATTTCGATTCTTCGGTTACTAAAACTTCGTGACTATTAACTCAAAATTAAATTTCACAAGGCAAAAATATTGACTTCCAATGCAAAGGTGAGAACGAGGGAGAAGACTCAGAGGGCACACACCAGGCTTATAAGCCCGAGCAGAAGGCGTTTCTCCGAGCTCTATTAGAACAGAACCGCCAGCAGGAGTCCGATGATCAATTAGAGAGGACTACAAACCTCCATGGGAGTGCGGAGGCGGCCGGGTGAGGGAAATTGAATGTTTGCTGTAATATTTTAACATTTGTCCATTTACTGTTTTCGAACGTTACTCTGCCGACTTCCTCGAAACTTAGTAGTCCTACCAAAAAACAAACTTTTCCCCAGGCAGTTCGCCGACGCGGAGCTGCGCGCGGAGAATACGCTACTCAAGCTTCAGAACGAACAATTAAATGAAAATGTTAATCTGCTGAAGCAAAAACAAATCGGATTGGAACAACAATTAAGTTCTCTTCAACTGCAGCTTCGGAATATGAACACCAACCCCGCTACGACCCTTCAGTATCTGGGAGTCAAGTAAGCGATAACAATTTCCAGTTTTACAAGAATCCTACAAACTAGATGTAATACCACTTCGTTTCCAATATCAGGCGTGATCGTACGAAACCTTTGAAGTAGATTGTCAGGATTCTTGTGCACATGCAGTGATATCAATGCCCGTCACCGGCCGCTTCTCCAGTACTCCCGTTGGAAGCATCATGCCGTGGTTGCAGCCGCCACCTCCTGCCGCTCTCTTCCAACCCCAAATCAACACGAACGCTAATGCGAGGTCTGGATTTTTCGGCGGTATGATGAAGTCGACAACTACTAACGGCCCCGCGCACCAATTCCCGCAGCAATGGCAGAGTAATCATAATGTTGCCAACAGCAACTGTTACTCCCACCAGGTCTCCTACGGTGGCGCGTTGCAGTAGATGTGTTATATTTTTGGAAACTCTGGATTGACATGAGGGGGCGGCGAGGAGAATATTTAGCGATAAGTTGAGTGAATGTCAAATGTTGGTCGTCGGATGTCAACGGCAACGGGTAATTGCAATCTCCAGAATTAAAAAAACCCTCGAGAAACCCATTGACAATCAAATCAATTGCAATCAATCAAAACGGCCAGGCGCAGCGGAGCCGACCGCTGCCCTGGTGGGCATTCCAGTAGCAGGAAGGCGTGACATCGACGGTCTTATTGAGATGTGCTCTTGTAGCAATTTTGATTTTCAAATTTGAATTTGTTACAAAAAGAAAACACTGAAAACACACAAAGCTACCTAGTATCTGCAGATGTGAAAAACTACTCAGTACTCTAATACGGCCCTTATGTCATCGTCTGTGGTGGATGCAGTGTTGTGGTTTTCGGGTGTGTGGATGGTTTCGATTGTCGCTTTGGTGTGGGGTATATAATTTGATGCCATTAAGCGGTAAGCCGTCGTAATTGTGTTTAAGTTTAAGTTTTCCACACCATCCAAAATTAGGACGGCCTCAACGGTGCAACAATACCAGCAGGGAGCGACTTAACTAGGTGAATGATTTCTATCACTGCAGGTGACCGGCCAGTGTAACTTTGTAGTAAAAGAAAGATCTGCTGCTCGTGGTAATACCTTGCAGGCTAGATCACTTGAGAACGCGGTCATGAAGTATTACTGAAACTCGTTGACAATCATGTCGAACTTTGATTGGGGCTGTGGCCCTCGGACTTGCTGCAGCTCGTCTCCGCCACACGTTTTTTTTCAGTCCTGCCTGGAGTACATGGATTGGGCAGGCGATTGTTACAGTCATCCAAGCATCATCAAACCCCAACAAACCGCGTCAGCGTCGGTTCGTCGCGTCAGCACAAGCGGTGCCACTAGCCGGAAAACCTTCACCGAGTTTATCTTCGATGATAGCGTCGAACGAAAAAGCGACCGGGCCGGATCAGAGCCGCCTTTAACGTTTAAAATAAGTTACTGCTATTGGAATCGACGCGACGAGCTTCAACCAACCCTCGAGAACGATGAGCGTGAAGGAGGAGGAGCTGACGCGAGAAGGCCGCAAGAACCGTGCCGACGAGATGAGGGTAATGGATCCCCTGAAAAACATGTCTTTCGGACAGATCAAGCTGGTTCTTTTAGGAATGAGTGACAAAGTAAACATTTCGAAAATATTGATGGAATATTTCGAAATGACTCAGAGTAGGAAAATGGCGTATGATTGATGTAACGATTTCTCAAAAGTTGCGGGCATCGTCCAACGTTTACATTCCTACACTTAACTTGATATGCTCGGAAGGGTAACCTACACCAATGACATTGTGAAATATTTTTTCTGCCCCAAGTTGGCCGTCGTGCTAGGAATTGGCAATGCTTTTAGATGGGGTCATGGTTTTTGCATTCAATGCAAGGTATTTCCTTCCTCTCACAGAGAAGCCTCGATGCTTACGATCTTAGTGCACTACCTGCGTCAGCTTCTGACATACCCGGTGTTGCTAACTCGATTTTCGAGGCTTCTGTTTCTGAATCTGAAATCGCTCCGAGTATTGCTGCACTCAGCGAACCTGGTCCCGCGGGCACCACCAATCCTACCGAATGTTCTGGCAATCACAGCATGGGTCACCCCAATGAAAGTGCTCTTCCAACGTCAAGCAGAGACATCGAGTTTGCGATAGATGAATGCGCACCAGCCAGATCTGCTGACAATGCAATTGTCTCTGCGAGCCGTGCTCTACGGGCGCATCCGACCAGTGTACAGCCGGAGCATGCTGCTTCCAGCAAGTTGAATCCGACTGCAGAACCCTTCGTCCCATTCGGAATGCGGAAAGAGGGCGAAAGGGATGAGCCTGCACAAGTTGTCAACAAGTTTCAGCAGTTTAGCCGGGAAAATGCCGAACGAAATGATAAACAGCGGACCCACCACTTGCCACAAAGGAATCACAACTTGGCGTACGTCCATCCGCAAATTCGTGGGAATGGCTTTGTCAACGGTGCGACCTCCGATGACAGCAGGAATGACCATGATCAGCAACATCTGCTGAGCCAAATTGAAACACAGAGGACGCAACAGCTTGGGCAGCTGGAGATCCTGCAGCTTTTCCGGAACAACAGCGCGTTCCCTCCGAATGTGAACGTAGACCGACTTCCGACCGTGCAGCAGATGCGACGAAAAAGATGGCGTGAGAAGTGTTCGTTTCTGGGATGCAAGGAGGAATTTTGCAGTTTTCACCATACGGATCGCAAGTTCTTGCAAAGGTGGGAATGGTTCGCGAAGTGGGGGTTCCTGCTGGAGCGACAGGCAGGTTTTCATGAACTTTATCACACTTTCCTTGAGAGGAATCGTGAAAGTAATGGGGCATGGGAGCAACGTTGGTAGTGACTCAAGCGACAAGCAGCCGTCAAATGTTCGAGTGAACGGTTGCGCAAAAAGCGTGTTGGAGAACCAGGCGTCGATAACAGTAGCATTATGATTTCAATAGGATTGCCGGTAACAATAGTTTCGATATCAATAATTCGAACAGCAATAATTCGAATACGAAATTGAAATCTGCTCACGCTGCTCCTTTTTTGGCGCCAAAATGACGGACTTAGGACTGCCAAATTGACCGGTGAGCTTGTTTGTCGAGGATGTCGGCTTCTTCCATTCGGATGGGGGATTTGGTTGCTGTTACATGAGATGGGGATCATTCGAGATCGTAATGCCAATGGCAGTGCAGAACCCCCGGCACTGGCTGTGTCACGAATCATCCATCGCTTCCGGTACATGAAGCAAACCAATTCTTCCACGCGAGTCTAAGGAGGGGATTGGTCAATAGTGAACGGCCTGGCGAGTAACATGTTGCGATTGGGATGGTAGGTCTTAATGTGTTGTGATCGCTGATGAGACGGAAGTGGGGTTCAGAAGCCTTCGAGACTGGGGGGAGAGGCGCAACAGTTATTTACGCACACCGAAGCTTCGCCAGAACGAACTTTACAGGTCGAATTGGCTGGTCAGTGGATGTTTATATGATGCGCTGCCGCAGTGGGCCACGGAGGATGCGATTTATAAGCGGTTGGGGGCATTTCTCAAGCAAGCTAAAACTCAATGTTGAATCTTGATTTTGAATGATGGCAGACGCACTGATAGAACCAGATTTAAAATGTGAATGTCGGCGTGATTCTAGCACCTTGACAAAGATATAATTATTCATCAAATTGTACTAGATCTTATCTGATTCTTTCACGCTGTAAGGTAGACCCCATATCCAAAGGCCTCTAGAAGACCAGCACTGCTATGAAGCGCGCTCTTTTCGTTTCTGGCCGCTAAGAACGATCCTCAATTGGCTCTTGCAGTGTTTGAAGTGCGAGATAGTAGTGGAGATGTCACTCATTCTGGCCATAAGGTGCGAAGTATTTTGGTTCCGCAGGAAGAGTTTTCGAAGGGCGAGAAAGCCACCCTTTAGACTTCCCTTCTGCTATGACCTGCGGGCACAGCCACTGGCTCCTGATAAACGTGGATGAGAAAGGTAGGATTTCAGGATTCAATTTCTAAGTATTAATGTAAGAACTAGATGGCAATACGGCATGACAGATTATAGAGCACTAATCGGGGGAATCAAACGGCTCGCTATCATGCTGTTCAATACCTCAGGTAGTACTCCGAGACATCCTGAAGACGATCGGCTCCGTGGGAATTGCCTCCCCGGGATATCTCGTAAAACGATTCGCTTTTCCCAACCTCGTCTGACTTCATGCGCGAATACAGTATTTCGGGCCGTAGTCTGTAGCGGGTGGGTAATTGCAACTCTGCGTTTGAAAATCTGCATCATAAGGTCTTCTGCAGACTCAGCACAAGAGAGAACATGTATGTCTGCGACCTTGTCAATGACGGAGTGGTAGATAGTGGTTCCCAGAAAAGATCCGCCAAGTCGCAGAAACGCGCCATCCTGAAACGTCAACGGACGAAGGCATCCGCGACAAATGACATCGTGAACATAGCTTTCGATCCAGATTCTACTTCTCCAAATGGTCTAGACGCTGTTCGCGACCTGGCGACAGGCAAGTTTCCTCACCTGCAGAACGTTCACTTTTGTGTGAAGATCGAGACGGAGGACCATGATCCGGACAAAGAAACTGAGTAATGATTCTGGGTGTAATATTGCTAGGGAGCGGGAAATAATAATTCTGGCAGTGAATCCGTCAACTGCGACGTTCACCTGGACTCTGTCTTGGATCCGCGAATGTGACAGTCGACCTCGGCCGAACTCAGGACCTGCAGGTCCGCTGATGCGGGTGGTGCCGACGCCCGGACAACAAGCTCGGCTGGAAAATGAGAGGAAAAGACCCCGCGGGAACGTGATTTACTGTCAGTCCTCATGTGAAGAAGTACAAACTTTCAGCGGATCACAACATGGGGACTTTTCATAGCACCGGATCGGGATTGAATCTGGAGGGCCAGGTGGGAGAGAAAAGAATGAACAAATGTATGTTCTCACGAATATCGGAGTGAGTACTTATTTTATCGTACCAACAGTTCGTGGCATGAACTGATACTTGCTTTTCGCAACTCTGAAATGCGTTGATCACCCTTGGTAAATCCTGTATTCTTCTTTTGATTTGCAAGCAAAAAAGTATGCACATACAAAGTTGACCGGACTCCCCCAGAGCAACGAGTGGGTCCGACACTGCCGAAAAGATCGCTGTGCTGGACAATAACCCCGATCATCGCAAGGTGTTGATTCCTTGCTCGGGCAAACTAGTGCGGGAGGCTGATGGCAGAATTGAATTTAATTTGTCCGATGCGAGAGGGAGAGAGCACGAGTGTGACTGCAGTTCCTTCGAAACTTCGTCACGAATTTGGAGGGATTGAGACGTGGACTGAACGACGGAACTGGCGGTGAACTCACTAGTAGGACCACGACCTCTTCCGAGAACAACGACAGGTAGCTGCAGTGCGGGTTAAATATTCGGTTTCGGCTTGCGCGGATCTCTGCTGCGGGAGTTCAGTCGATTCGGTGAGTGGTGGCGACGAACAATTTAATGAGAAGTAAAACTATCGGACCGCTATCCACGAATCGGATGCTCGTGCATTCGGCGAGCATATCTTTGATGAGTTGCGACAACCGCGGGTGGTGGTCGGATCAGGTGATATCTCCGCCGGTGCTGGCAGCAACAAAGAAAAAGGCGGCTCTGACTGTGAAAAGAGGGGAAAGAAGGTGAAAGCTGGAAAAAACAAGCGACGAGGAGATGGAAAAAACAAAGCACCCGAAGCTCCTGCTGAGATCGAACCAAATCTCGATGATGATTCTGATTCAGGTGAAGAAGAAAATGATGGACCAAATAATGATAGCGATGAAGACGATGACTTTGGTAACGAGCAATCGGGAGTCGCGAGTGATGGGAGTGTGCTGCTTCCCTTCCTAAAGAAAGCGAAGGCGTTTCTGCATACACTCAAGTCCCGCACGACCCGATTGCGCCATGTTGCGCTATCTAGAGAACTTTGGCGATAACGTGGGGTTTTCTGCGGCAGAATTGAGAAGGAGGTTTGAGGCGATCAGGAGGGGAGAGCAGTTGAGGAAAGAAGGCAAAGAAATCCCTACGTAGCAGTGAATTCGTACTTCGCAGGGGAGGGTGGTGTACGCTGCGTTGATGGTTGCGCATTTATCCATATCAACAGTTTTCTGGTAGTGTATGCTGCGTTTATCCATGTTGCAGCGAACAGTGCTGCACCGAATCGCGGACGCAGTTAGACGGCTATTTCTCTGTTCGTGAACCCCCGCACGGGCGCTATCTGTGCTCAGCCGCCGGGGAGCGGCATTGACATCATCGCAGGTGCCGATAGAGAGTGGAATGCGCCAGCGAGAAGTGAGGTTATTGACTGCAATATTGGTGCTTCTGGATTATTTCTATTATAATTTTAATCCTATCGAAGCCAATTTCAATGGGAGTGCTTATGGAGTACTCACGACGGTAGGATGCTATTGGTACGCGCAGTCAATCATCAAATGTGGAGTTTGAGGGGAAAGTAAAATATTCGCAGTTAACAAAAACTGAACAACACGAATGTTTCGGACAACGATTCGACGACACAATATATCATAGACGTAATGTTATCATGGACATGATACCTTTGCGAACGGCCGCATCCGATCAGAATAATCATCAGAAACCCGTTTCTTTGTTGGATATGAATCTGATTAAATTCGCGTCTCGGTGACGGCAGGCGGGCTTGGAGACAGTACCCCCCAATACAAACGTTACACCAGTAACTTTAAGAGTTGACCTTCAACTGGACCCCCGTGTAGTCAGTGAGTGTGGGTGTGGTGAGACCTTGTTTCTGTTGGTGAGCTCTTGTATAGAGTCGAAAACGATGGGAGATCGACCTGACCAGTCACTGTCACGTGATCGTTTACTTTGTCTACATGAATATATATGTAACTTACAATGCCTGCGTGTCACGTGTTCTTCAGCGATAGTTGATCTGAGATTATTTGGGTGGTCTTGCAATTGTATCTTCGAATCTTTGAGCTTTTTGAGCGCGCAACAATGACATTGCCAATTGCCAATTGGATACCTGAACTTTGAAGCTACCGTGGTTCAGAATCACTTCAGGAGTTTGTATTCCGCCATAGGCCATTTTTGTATCTGATTTTTACATATATTTCGTCGTCTGATTTTTACGCGTATCTGATTTTTACGCATATTTCGGTATCTGATTTTTTCGCGTATCTGATTTAATAATTATTGGTATGCACCATCAGCTTTTCGGAGGAAGGCAAGGACACTGAAAGGAAAAGATGGCAGCAATGCGGGTTTAGATGCTGAAAGAGGGAAAAATAGGAAGCCTACACGAATGAAGAAGGTATTTTTTCAGGTCTTTCATGAGTAATAGTTACGTTTGAGTCGTTCAGAACACTAACCTCGAGTCTCGACTGGGTGAAGTAACAATAGGTCCCGGTTCCGGGTTTTTGCCGTGTTTCAGAGTTTCAAGTTAGCTGTTTGGTTGTTTTTCATCTCACGTGAAATAATCTCAGGGCTTCTGCTTCGGAATCGCTGCCATTCATTCTTTGATTCTAAGTCCAATCAATTGATTGTAATTGTCATCCCAAACCATTCGTAGGAGTAATTTTTAGCTCCTGTTAATAGTGACCCAAACCTTGAGATTATCCCCCGGGCCCTAATTATACGCAACCACAGTCCCTTGTTCTAGTGAAATTTTACAAAGAACTTCCACATATTTCTCGTAAGGTCAACCCACTATTGACGTGGTAGTTGCAGTAGATTTAAGTTTCATACGCTACAGCGAACTACTGTAACTTCTTGTAGAGGTTTCCCGATCTACGAGCCCCGGGCCCTTGAATATGCGCATCCGATTTTCCTGACCTCAGCGTCACGCACCAGAACTCGCTACTCTTGGCGGGATCGCGGACTTCTAGGAAGCCGGCACTAATACTTCTGAGACGTAAGCTAAACGAATGTATTTATGCAGCGTCGGTCGCATGATCATTGCGTGAGGATAATCTAGATGGCGAATTTCCGAGACAGATAACGATACTGTATGAATATGTCAATATGACACGAGGAATAGTTGTAGATGTAAATGCCTTCATTGATCCCAAAACCCTGAGACTATCCCCCAAAAAGGATGTGGCGACATTGAAGCATGTTTATTCATATGAATCGGAAAATGCATTTCATCAGGTTAGTTGTCAGGATAGTCAAAGTTGATCGAATCTTTGCTCTAGTAATTGCAGGTTTGAAACATAAATCCACCCTTAGATAATTGCCAACAAAAATCTTCCCATAGATAGTAGAACACCGGCTACTTAACATAATTTCTTGCCCAGCTCATCACATCAGCGCCGCGACTTGGTCGTTTTTGTGTACGCTACGCGAGTGTTTGGACGGGTGTTGAGGAAATAACGAGGAAATGTAACATTAGGGATTTGATGTCTTCCGGGAGCGCCCACTATCTGCCTCTCCTGGCTTTGTGTATCTGCCGAAACGGTAAGAGCTAGAACTAGTCTGATATGCTACGAATTTGCAGAGAATGATAAATTTTAGAAAGTTCAGAGGACGCGTTATGCAGAAATGAGTTCAAGAACTGAAGCATATTCACGAATGCTCAAGCATCTTCTCTCACAGCGGGGGAGCGCCGAAATCCCAGTATCCCCGGGAGTGCAAATGACGAGATCGACAATCCACTGGTCACGCTGCGAGGCGCTGCTGAGCAGCCCGCGCGGGCGAGCGCACAAGCCCGAACGAGCCAGGCGCGAGGCACGCCCCCCCGGTATCATAGAGGACCCCCACATTCGCCCCCCGAAATGTTCAAGCGTGCAAACACCACATTCCCTCATCTCGTGCAGATGCTTCTGAGTTGAACCGAAGAAACGAAGCGTTACCATCAAACATAACCTTTCTCCCAGATCGTCGCCGACGTCAAGATCGCTTTTGGGAACGGTAACCGCTGTGGAGAAAAGCATAATATCGAGGATCCGCTTCCGATTCGGAGAGTTAAGGGTATGCTAAAACCAACCCAATAATATTATTTTATGCTAATAGTAACTAGGTTGAGCGGTTTTAAATTATTTTCCGACGAATGGATACCAAGCGCTTCGCGTATGGTAAGTTGAGGAGAAGGTCGTTAGGCCTTAATCCGAAACCTGACGCGAGCGGTACCAAAAAGCTCATGAAGGCAAGGCGAGAGAAAGGAGCGGGCCAGAGGGAAGAGCAGAGAAAAGGATGCAGAAAGCAGAATGTCCAATAGTCAGCGGAACATAAGTAATTACTTTAAGTAATTACTTATGGAACATGGTGAAACCTAGAAATCAGCCGGTCGCGTGTCAGTAACTGAACGCAAATGTTGAGCCTAACAATGAGAGCTGGTGATATTGGTGAGCCGACTCTACTGTAGAAATTGAAGCCCTCCAAAGTAATTATGCGCGAGAATTGTTCTGAAGTCGCGATCAACCGATCTTCTGAGGCAGAATGAAGTAATGCTACTTCGGCTGAAATTCGCAGAAGTCGAATACTGAGTTGCGGTTGCTGTTCGTGGCAGTCATAGAGAACGCAAGAAAAAGGAAATGAGATAATAATATGCTAGAACACCTGGATCACGAATCAAAGGAACCAGGGTAGAAGAATGATCGAAGAATCGAAATCTATTATTAGCGACTAGAGTAGTATTATTATTGTATCAATATTCAGTAAGATTTCACGCGACTCCCGTTTGCAGTCCACAGTGAGTAAGCTTGAGCACTGTTTAGTGCGGCGTGGGGCAGCGCAGTTAATGTTCAAAGTTTAAAGTTCAAAGTGGCGACGGAAACAATAGACGAGTTGGAATGTTATTGCAATACGCACACTTCTGAGCAAAACTTAATCCACTGAAAACACTGTGAATTATAATCCATTCTCGATTCCTAGGGTAGACAAGGGGTAAGTACACTTTTTACGAACACATTGTGATTTCGGTTTCAGTCATCTACTCATTCATTCTCTCTTTTGCGCAGGACTAAAAAAAAAAACTCATTCATTCAAGGTACGTGCCGCGGCCCGGCGATAGAATGGCCGCGATGAAACGCGCAATGCGCAAGGTCATGAAGAAGGCCAAGAAAAAACCTATGAGGAGAGCCAACCCGATGAAAAAAGCCATGAAAAAGGCTATGAGGAGAGCCAACCCGATGAGAAAAGCCATGAAAAAGGCTATGAAGAAGGCTATGAGGAGGCGGGCGCAGGTATGTTGATTGGCAAAACGTTGATTGGAAACTCTGAGTGTCACCAAAAACTAAATCTGAATTGATCACGAACTCTGAATGTCACCAAAAACTTATTCTAAAAATCACTTGAATGTCAGGCCCCCTCCTCCAAACGTCAAACTTTCAACGACCAATCGGGGAAGAGGAGCACTCGCGCAGGCGGTAGAGGCCTCAAGAAAAACGATCTGATGAAGAATGACCGCGGCCGAATAGTCTCGAAAAGAAAACGCGAAAACGGGCTCCGATGCTTCCCGAATCTGGAAAACTGGAACAATGCCCGAGCATTTGCATACAGGAAGCTCAAACTGAGGCAAGCACAATGTCAACTAGGGGGACCAACAGTGATCTTGGGTTTGTACTTTCCTTTTATCGATGCGCAATCGCGGCATGCAGTTGGCAATTGCGACTTAGTTTGAGGCGGCATGAATTGTAGCACTATTGAAGACGCATCTTACAAACAATTCATTCTGTTCGGTTTGGTACAGGTATTAGTTGAAGAATTTCAACGTTCCTTTTTAATAGTAAAACACTTATTAAACGAAAAAAAATCTAGCGTACGCATTGGTGCCAATGTTATGTACTGGATTTGTGTATTTCAGTTGAGTATCATCATGGTATTGCGGAATGCCTTTTCTACTTACCATTCAGCGAAATATTAGTTCGCAATATTCTTAATTCTACGATTGATTGATAGTCATGCTGTAACATGAAGGTAGTCGGGAAGCTTTTGTTGGCAATCGCGAGAGCGAGGAATGATCACCTGAAGGCGCAGAAGCGTAAAGGGTGACCACTTCGATGCTGGGAGGTTGCGGATTGAATGCTGGGCCTTACGTCCTAGTTAGCGGAGGCGTTGACACAGTAGTGCTAGTCCATTGAACAGAAGATAGCGGAAGATGATGTTCAAGCAGAAATTTTCACAAAAACGAGTCGGACGATATTTGCTGGACCCAGAGTCTATCATCGGCGGGAGTGGCACTACTCTTGATTGCTCGCTGGAGTGGCACCACTGTTGATTCTTCAGCTCGAGCAACTCTAATTCCAACAGCAGCAGCATCATCAGAAAGTACTCATGGGGCACATCTCAGAGGCGCTGACTGCGCTGGATGATGCAGCGATTGGTCTGAAATGATGACATTGTTGCTTGGGTCACGTATTTGTCTGGCTCCAAAAACTAATCTTGAAACCCATAATTTAGGGACTCGAAATAACACATAAAAAACACATAGCTGCTTTTTTGTTCCGTCATTATATTTTAAATACTAGTGTGGGAGCTTGGTGCTCGCAAGTTTGTATATTATGTGGGTGTGTATGCGATAGTTCGTTCTAGCTCTAGCTCCAGCAACTCTTGGCGCAGCAGCATGGGGCGCCCAACTTGTATAGGAAGTAACACGCCACCAGTAATGGAACGATATTAGCAGCCTTTTACCATACTTAACAACATTTACCATACTTAACCACATTGACCTAGCCGTGTTCTAGGCTGCCCATCCAAATTGACCACCAAAGATGCTGGCTCACGAACCGGAGAGACGCCGCTGAGCGTTTTGTCCAGCAGTTTCCAACAGTAGCGCCCGCCGGGTGTTCGTGTTAGTGGTGGGTCGACGAGAGCACAGCAGTTTTCAGTAATACAACCACAACTAATTCTCCGAAACCGATCTCCTGTCAGTCGAAAAGAAACGACGCAATTCTGCTACACCGCGGATCTCGATAGTGTAGCCCGGCGACCGGACGAAAAAAAGAGGGTGCGAATGAGAGGTGATCTGTCGATGCGGGAGTTGGCCTGGCGGTATAAATTAAAATCAGCCGATCAAGTAGTTCCTGACATGGCAGATGCTAAGAGGTTGGTGGAGGTGAGGTTGAAAAGTGGAGGGGGAAGTCAGAAATGCTCTTGGTGGTACGGATAATGCTGCAGAGAATGCTGTATATCGCATCAATAATTGTCAATAATTCGGGCGACGCAAACTCGGTGCAGAGGATGCTGAACTCGGAGAGAGCGGCGACAAGCTGGCAGCGAATGAATTACTCTGCAACATCGGAGCCCAAGATTTAGTAGTCGTGCAAACGATGCTGTGGCCGGCGCAAACGACGTTGCAACTAGTGGCAACGCGGGAGTTGTAAAAACGGTTGCGCCCACCGCACCAGGAACACCCTGCCCAAAAACAAAAGTAAAGTTGGGACGCCTGGGGCGAAACGAACGCCATGTCGGAAAACCGCGAAGCAGCTCCGGAACGGGAAAAAGAGGGGAGGATGGGCAGAAACAAAGGGAGGGAGAAAAGGAATGACTTCGGCTGCAGGCCGAGCTTCGCACAAAGGAGAGGTACGAGCAGATGGAAGAAGAGAGAGGGCGAAAATGGCGGCAGATCGAAGAGCGAGAGTAGGAGAGTCTCGAAAGACGGGCACAGAGAGGATTAGAAACTTAGGAGGAAGACGCGTTTGTTTACCCCCGTCCAAAAAGGGTTAATCTGAAAGCCGCAATAAACGACAGCGCACGATATGAATATCACATGTGGCGATTCGGGACCAGGAGTGAATATTGAGAT
>Ga0099798_10045_pt1 | contig 35135 bp, 19 predicted proteins | sample Uncmet_Sort29A_1_FD_89870 | JGI IMG/M metagenome (GOLD analysis project Ga0099798, IMG submission 89870) | Marine eukaryotic communities from CALCOFI LINE 67, Pacific Ocean - CN13ID_Sort29A_1 | ecosystem: Environmental > Aquatic > Marine > Oceanic | place: Pacific Ocean: Monterey Bay | collected...
GAAACCGTCGAGAGGGTAATGGTCAGGTCAGATGGATATAGAAACAGTCGAGAGCGTAATGGTCAGGTCAGATGGATGGGATCTAGTCTAATTAGGGAGCAGGTTGAATTCCGGAACCAGATCGTATAGACGAGTGCAGCTAAAGTTAAGCTCAAAACGACTGAAACGGGGTGAATCATAACCTGAATCATATTCATCGCATTGATAATAATCTCAGCATTAATATCCTCACGACGCTTTCAATTCTTCCACTCCCCACCAGGCTTAACCTTTGAACTCCTTTCAATCTTTCTGCTCCCCACCAGGACATGTCAATTCCATGTCGGTGGCAGCGATATTAAAATAATATATCAGTGGTATTCACTCAATTAAAGTTTCTTTAATTAATATAGCAGTGGCATGTCGTTCGACACCTTCTTCATTTTTTTCCTGGTCTGGTATTTCATTTATCTGACAAATCAATTACTAATTTGGTTTTCAATCACGCGTATGCATTCACCAGGGAATGAAATTGATAATACAAACGATGATGAGTACAGTGGGCGAATCTGAAAATCAGAATGCTAGCAGTGCTAGCGAATGCTGCGAATCGTTGTGGGAATCGTCGGAACCAAAAGTTCCAGAACTGCACGCAGCACGCAATAAATTTAATGAGTATCATGGCACCAATGGCGCCGAGGAAAGCGGCTCCGATCGGAAAGTAGATGACACATTCCGAGAAGATCACCAGGGCGAGGCTCAAAATCACGAGGATGACCGTGAAAATCACGAGGATGACGGTGAAAACGGTGAAGATGACGATCAAACGGATAAGGACGTGATCATTTCAGCGATTCTGGAGCACATCCAGCACGAGGCTGTAGAGAAAGCTGTAGAGGAAGCTGTGCAACAGGAACGCGAACGGTCCCAACTCGAATTCCAAAACCACTTCCAAAACCAGTTCCAAAACCATGCCAGAGCACGCAGCGAGTTGGTTGCCAAATTATTCGATGAAGGGAAATTGGTGTTTTCGAACTCCATCACAAGCCAACCTAAGGCTATCCTAGACTCTATGTCCCCTGGTCCTTTGGGTCCTTTGGGTCCTTTGGGTGGTCCTTTGCCGCTCCACGAAAGATTAAGTGTCGGCAAAAAGGCAGGTTTCGTGATGTGGAAAGGGGTCTTTCTGCAATACCAAGATTTGCACCGGGAATCGCATACAGAATCGCGAAAAGAATCGAATAACCGCAAAAAGAATCGCGCAAAGAATTCGCGCAAAAAGAATAGCGCCCTCCTGGGCAAGTTCCTGGGCAAGTTCGTGCAGAGTCCAGAGGATGTTTTTTCAGCCGGCGGCGGCGGCGCGTTAATACTTAATACTACTAGTGACACAGCAGCGACCCGCAAAAAAACAATTTGTTTCTCAAGCTGGAAACAATCCTTCGTCATTTGTTTGGGCGAGAAATACAAACAGGCAGAACATGAAAGCAAGTGTACCGAATATCAAGTACTCTAATCACCTTATCAATTGGGACGATCCGGAACTCAAATTGAAATGACTTTATTCATGCATGTAGATACATACCGATGTGCATCTAGATTCATATTTCACGATGTATTTCTGTATTTTCGTACCGTCATTTGTGGTATCAGAATCACAGTTCCGGATCGTCCCATTTATTTCGGATGTTAAGGTAGAAGCTTGGATGGGGTTGGTAGCAGTAGGCGTCTTGGGCCCGGTCGCTTTGCCTGCTGTTGCCTTGGATATTGTGGGGAGAGAGGGCCTTCGGTGTTTGGTTTCAGGAAGTACTAAGGTAAGTAAATATCACGAGCTTGAACAAGCTGATGGAGCTAAGGTCAGTTTGCTTAATTCGAAAATAGATGGAAGGCCTCGCGAGTCTGGAGAACTATGTTCTGGCGAATCGAACGTACCGTGATCGGGAGAACTATGTCGGGAGCCGCCGCGAAGCAGAAGAACAGGAGCAGCACGTCCCAGAAACGAGCCACAGAACTTGGACACGAGGCAGAACGTCCCAGAACTTGGCGCTGAGCTCACGAACGATCGGCCGCGTGCAGTTGCAATTCGTGAATGCGACTAGTTAACGTTGATTTAGTTTCTTTCGACATTCAATCCAAAGATCCTCTCGCTGACAATAAGGTTCTCTCGGTAAAAACTGCATAGTCTGCATCTGGGGTCTAGGCCCTCTGGGGTTTAGGGTTTCGACAAGAATGTTTGTGAATTTGGCGGTGAGTGCTGATGATCCGAAAAGTGAGTCAGAACGAGACGTATAGTGAGTCAGAACGAGACGTATAGTGTGACTATGATATCTAAAGTTGTTTGAGCGGTTGCAGGGGTGAGTTGAGTGCATATTGCGTCGGGTAGTTGGGTAGGATTTGTTGTGGGTGTCGGCCCTGTCGGGAACGGGGGGGTTGTACTAGTAGGTTGGGTGTAGTAATTGTAGTTCAGTGTAAGGTGGGATTGTGGGGTTATTGGGCGAAGATAATGTTAGGTGAACTATACGTAGATCAGTGATGGTCGGTGGGGCATCAGTGATCAGATCGGTAAGCGGGTAAGCTTAGGGGAAATATACAGGAGGTGCAAGTTAATGAGCCTAATTATTTAGCGACTGGGTCGTAGATATGGTTGCCAGAATATTTAGCGACTGGGTCGTAGATACGGCATCCATGATGTTGTGCAATCTTCCACTCCCCAACAGGCCTTAATGGACATATCGGTTTTCGGTTTTTTCGTGACCGGCTTCGTCCCGCGTTTTTCATTAGTCTCTATTTCAAATAGGCTATTTTGACATTTTGTATCTTGATTCTTGATACGCATATTGTTTCTTGTTTCACCAATTGAAGTTAGTATTTCGAAAGATGATGACTACATTGGGCCGCAAAACTGCTAGCAGACTTGCTAGCGAATCGTCCCCCGCAGCATACAGCAATGACGACGACGACGACTACGATCGGGAAGCGCGCGCCACACGCCTTCAAGAAGATCACCAGGGCGAGGCTCAAAATCACGAGGATGACGCCGAAACTGAAACAGACCAATCGGGCGAAATTAAATATCACAAGAATGACGCCGAAAAAGGCCAATCGGATAACGCCGACAAAAACCAATCGGATAAGGACTTGATCATGTCAGCGATTCTGGACGATCTGCAGCGCCAAGCTGTCAGAAACCATGCCAAAGGCCGGAGCGATATGATCGTCAGATTATTTGACCAAGGCAAATTGGTATTTTCAAACTCCATCACAAGTGACACTACAAGGAATATCTCCTCTGGTCCGTTGGGTCACCTCCACGGAAGTAGTGCCGGTAAATCGGGTAGAAAAGTGGGTTTCATGACGTGGAAAGAGGGCTTTCTCCGGTGCGAAGATTGGCACCGGGAATCGCAGTGCGAAGATTTGCAGCGGGAATCGCAGTGCGAAGATTTGCATCGGGACTCGCACACGGACCGGGAATCGCACACGGATTCAGAGAATTATCGCAAAAGGAAGCGCGCGAAGAATCCTTTCTTAAGAGAAATCTTTCCACAAAACGACAGTCAGAGTTCCGTAAAAGAATCCGAAGAACTAAAAGAACATAAATCCGAAGAACTAAAAGAACATAAATCCGAAGAACCAAAAGAGCACGCAAACGCAGTCAAAGAAGGAAACAAAAATCAAAGACAGCAACGCAGCGCCCTCCTCGGTAAATTCCTGGAGAGAGAGACTGGCAAGACTGCTTTTTCAGCCGCGAATCTCGGCTCTGCAAATTTCCTACATATACCCGCGAATCTCGACGCAACGGCCCGCAAAACGATTTGTTTCCGGTGCTGGAAGGAGTTGTTCGTGATTTTTCTGGGCGACAAATATAAGCAATTACAACACGAACACTACGCTACGAAATACACGAAATACCAAGTTGAAGCTTGGCTCGGATTACTCGCGGTGGGTGTCACAGGTCCCGTGGTATTGCCGACTGTTGCCATGGGCTTTCTCGGGAAAGAGAGCTTTAAAGAAGTCTATAAGCAGGTGTTGTATGCGCCTAGCAGACCGGGGGAGCGGAAACAAACTTCTTACAAGTCTAACCTAAAGGATCAAGAAAATTGTAAGGTGATCAAGAGGAATGGCCCTGGGTATTCGGCGCTGAATGCCAAGGAAAGGAGGAATATGAGGAGGCATGTTTATTTAAAGAACGAGAATGACATTCGGGGGAGTTTGGAAAATGCGGAGGAAGGAGGGAAAGCAGGAAGCGAAGATCCCGGAGAAGGAAAGAGGAGAGACGGAGAAGGAAAGATGAGAGACGAAGACCCCGCAGAAGGAAACCGTAGAGACGGAAGTTTGCGCAGGAGATTTACGCCAGATGCTGCGAGCGGAAGTAGAGACTGTGAAGGCAACGGAAGTGCGGAAGCAAGCAACGGAAGTCCGGAAGAAGCAGAGAAGGTCGGAAAAGTACAGAAAGGGAGAAACGACAAAGGTGGTGACAACGTAAGACGTGGAGGCAACGTGAGACGTGAAGACGACGTAAGACGTGGAACCAACAAACTCCGTCCAGTCGAATCTAGCTTATCTACCAGCGCGAGCTCTCACTCCGCCAGCCCGAATGAGAGTGACAGCCCAAGTGAGAGTCCAAACGAGAATTCGGAGGCAGATTCTGGCGCAGAAGCCTCTCACGGTGCAAACGAACAGTAATCAAACGAGAATTCGGAGGCAGATTCTGGCGCAGAAGCCTCTCACAGCAAACAAACGTTAATCAAACTCCCGCGTACATTCTTGCGCTAGCTTTTGTAGCTTTTCTACCGCGCGCGGGCGCCACTGCATGGACTATCGTCGAAAAGCTACGGAGGCGTCGTCACTAGCTTTTCGAATTTAATTGTTGAGTGAAAACGAAATCGACTCGATTTAGTGAGAGGTATGTTGACGTCGTTTGTTCGACATAATGTTTCAGCGAGAAGTACGTTGACTTCGTTTGTGGCTGAAAATCATTGTGATGGCAATGCGTTTGTCGCGGCGCTATTTCGTTTGACGTATGTGGTGAGTGCAGCGTAAGAAATCCCATTTGTTTGTAGAAGTTTTTGGTGGTTCAATATGTATAATAATGTATCGTGATGGCGGGGTTATTTTTCTGTGGCTGTTGGAAGGGTGGTGGTGGTGGATTGTATAGAACAGGGGATTGTATAGTTGTGGTGGTAATGTGGAAGTGGGGCGAAGGGTTGGAGGGAGAACTAGATGTCTTGATATTAGGATTGTGGAGAGTGAGAGCTTGATAGTAGGATTGTGGAGAGTCAGAGCAGGTTTGGGCTTAGGATTTGAGGTATAGGATCGTGGTGAGGGGGTGGTAGATAGTTGGTAGATACTAGATAGTACTAGCAGGGACTCGAGCATTCGCGATAGTCGAAAGCATTCTTAGCAAAGTAGTTTACTGTCCATGCATCTGATAGTACTCCATGTAAATGATAGTGATTTTCTAGCTTAATATTCATTGTCGCACAAAAACACCCTCCCACACAGTTTCTTTAAACTTGAACAAGGTTGGGTTCCGCGTTTTCCGTGGAATCCACCAGACGATTTCTGAATCTAGTTATTTTTATCTCCGAAAGCAAATCTGTATCACTATTGTTGAATCTTTCCCAAATATTGTTGGCAAATATTGTCGACAATTGAACCAACTGAGAAAGTATTCACCAAGCAAGAAACCTATTACCAAGCAAGAAATACTGTATAATACCAAGCAAGAACGAAAAGCCAAGCAAGCAAGGGCGCAGAGAGAAGCAGAGAGAAGCACATACGTGGTAATATACCATCTAGCGTGTCCATCTAGCGTGCACATACGTGGTAATATTATACCATCTAGCGTCGTGTCCATCAAGCGTGCACAACATTCCATACAGGAAGCTGTCTCAATAATATGGTGAAAACGGCAGCACCAGCGCCAGCTGGGCCAGCTGGCGCACCAGTTGCAAGTGCTCCAGATGCCGCTGCTGGACATCATCATGTTGTAGCACCAGTTACAGACCTTGTTGTTGCGGCTCCAGTCGCAGCAGCAAACGTTGTCCCGCTTCCCTCTGCTTTCCACACTGGGCTCGCTGAAAGCTTCCACACTGGGCTCGCGGAAAGCCTCCACCAACCACACTACAAAGGAAACGCTCGCGTAGGCGAATTCCGCTATGACCCAAGTTATGACCCAAGTGTACAAGAAAGTCTACACCAACCCATGAATCAGCAGAACACACAGGGTTTATCCCAGGGTTTATCCCAGCCTCAGCCTCCGACTTTTTATGACCCCAGTTCCCCGGAAGCTGCGGAGGTCAGGTTTATGGAGACTGCATATGAGCGAAAACGGCGTGAAGCCGCTGCTACGAGGCGCGCAAGCTTGCCCCCCAAGGGCAGAAATACACACGGAAATACAAGCAACAACCGGAATACCCATGGGAACACCCTTGCCGGAAATACAAATACAAACGGAAGAACAAACGCGCGTCCCCGAACCCCGCTGAGTCCCCCCAGGCCGTTTTCTCCTTCGAAAATTAGCTTCATGCATCTCGGAGAAACCGTACAGTTTGAAACTGTAGCAAGAATGTTCGGCCAAGGCCATAATCTGGAGGCAAATAGGTCGCGTTTCTCGAACGCAAATAAGGCTGTAAAAGGCGACGGGCGTGAATATTATAGGCGGCAAGTTGAAGAAGTAGAGACGAATCAGAGGAAAGTTACAAGAGAAAAGAAGAGTGACAAGAAGTCCGGCAAGAAGTCCGGCAAAAGCCACAAACTGGCGTCACCCTCACTTTCTGTGATCACCACTGAAACGAGTGATGAGGATGTTTCAGAAAAGAAAGGAAAGACCACGCTCCTCGACAGCAGCAAGAACAAAGCCGCAGGCACGCCCAATTTTAGAGGGCCTTCGGAAATTTCGAGTGATGATAAGGAGCGTAAAAGAGAAGCGGAGAAGCGGAAAAGAGAAAGAGCGGGGCAGGAACTAAAGAAGGTGCTTGTAGTCCGAGAAAGCGGAAGAAAATGGAAGAAGAAAGTGGAGGAGAGAAAAGTGGAGGAGAGAAAAGAGAGAGAGAAGAAACGACTGGAGAAAAAAGCAGAGGAAGAGAAGAAAAAGCAACTGGAGCAACAAAACCAGTACTCCCAAAACCAGCACTCCGAGATCGAAGAAGAAGACCCGACGCCGAGATTATCCCCAGAAGAAGAGGCAAGAATTGAAGAAGAAAAGAGAAAAAGACGAGAAGCCGCCGCAGAAAAGCGACGCCTCGAGGAAGAAACCCACCACCACCATCATGCGCATCACCATAGTAGTGTGGCTACTAAAGAACTGATGCGGATCATGCACGCGATAGACGAACCGGGATCCTCACGCAGAGGTGGATCAGGCGATTCTTCTGGCTCAAGTAACGCCGGTTCTAGCTCCGAAGCTTCCGAAACTGCAAAACCAGGTGGCTCGAAAAATGGGCCTGGAACTGCAAAAGGAGGTGGTTCGAAAAAAGGGTTTGAAGAAGAGAAAAAGCAGAAGAACACAAGAGATCAGGACCAGAAGACAAGAGATCAGGACCACGCAAACAAAAGGGCAAGAAACGAGGAAATCCACAACCTTCCCGGCATCGACGAGAACCACCACGGCATGCTGGCGAGGTTGGCTGGGCATGAAACCGAAAGTCTTAGTCGCGTGCAGAAATCGGGTTCGGCGGGAGCTAAGGCCACTCAAGAGTCGGAAGAGTCGAAACCTCAAAAGTCGGAAGAGTCAGCAGGCGCAGCACAGGCAGCAGGCGCAGCAGCCGCCGCTGCCCAGCTGGAAAAGAAGAGACTCGAAAAGAATGAAAAGAATGATCGGGATATGAAGCGGCTTGAAAAGCAGCGCCAAGACGTTGAAAACGAGCGAAGTGCCGCTGAAAAGGAGAAGAAAGACCTGGAAAGGCAAAAAAATGAGGTCGAAAAGCGAAACGAAGAGGAGAAGAAAGACCTGGAACGGCAAAAAACTGAGGTCGAAAAGCGAAACGAGGAGGAGAAGCAAGACCTGGAAAGGCAAAAAAATGAGGTCGAAAAGCGAAATCAAGAATTGCAAGATCGGCTAAAAGAGGTCGAAACTAAAGCGCAGAAGGCACAAACATTAGCAGGGAACGTAGAGGTTCTAGCTGAACAAGTCAAAAAAACGCAGCAGGGAGCAGATGAAAGATCGGAGACGCAGAAAATGAAGGATCTGGAAGTGAGGCAACTCGAAATGGAGAAGAGTAGGGTGGAAATGGAAAGAACAGAGATTGAAAGGCAAAATCAGGAAAAAGATAAAAAAATCGAAGAAAAAGATAGAAAAATAGAAGAAAAAGACAAAAAACTACAATCAATGGAGACCGAGCTCGAACATTTGAAATCCCAATTCGCGAAGATTGAGAAGGTTTCCGAAAGGCTAGCTCAGGTAGAATCGGAGAAAAACTCGAGCGTTGTACAACTTCAGTCGAAGGGAGAAAGATCTCAGGAAGAAAAGGAGCGGATCGAAGAACTCGAGCGGTTGAGGAAAGAGCACCAGGAAGACGTTCAGAGGCATAAGAGAGACGTAGGATTGGCCGCGAAGTGGGCATGGACGCTATATCAATGATGGACATGGAAGCTATATTAATGGTGGAATGATGGAGGATGGTTTTAGAAGAACTTACTTACGTGGAAAATTTTAGAAGAACTTTGACATTGGAATCTTGGGGAATGTTTTTAGAAAAACTTACGTGGAAAATTTTACAAGGCGTAGGACCCCGATTTTGTAGAATAATTACTGCGTGTATAAATTCTGATGCCTACTGTATTTCTGAAAATAGCTACGTGTATCTGGAAGTCTTCATTTCTCTAAAACCGGGTGTTAAAGGAAGTCTTTAACCCTCCTAAATCTGGAAGTCTTTAACCCTCCTAAATTTCCTCACTGCGCACCCAGGTTGAAAGCCATGCAGAGCTCGTCGCTGCCCACCATGAGGAGCTGGATTTGCACAACTCGCAGGTCCAAGCGTGGCAGGAGGAAGTGTTGAAGAGTCAGGCAGGGTTTAAAAAACAAGTAAGCTATTACTGAGATTCATAATCGCAAGTAAGTAAGTAAGTGAGTAAGCTAAGAAAAGTCAGCATTTGCAATGGATCTATCTGATGTATTGTATAATCTGGCTAATGTGCTGTCATCTATTTTCAGCAAACTCGTTCGGAGTAATAGCCGATGGAAGTTCCATTTTTTTCCGTTTAATAGCCACATTTGGAAAATTCTATGGACATTCAAAATCTTACAGGTAGAAGCCCACCAAGACGCTGTCGACGCCCACAAACAAGACCGAAAAGCTTACGAAGACGAGGTGACAAATTTTAAGAGCCAGAGGGAAACTGGCTTAAGATTCATAGAAATGACGCAGACTCCTGCGTCAAAAACAACATCAAAAACATCATCACCTTTGGGAAAATCTCCTTTGGGAGGAAGATCGAATTTGTCACCTATGGGTAGATCACCTTCCGCTCGGTCCTCAACCACGAAATCTCCCGCGTCCAAAATGTCAATGTCGCAAAACAATGCCGACCGGCTCACCCACGAACTCACTGCCGACAGACTCACCACCGAGCTCTTGGATCAAAATATAGAAGACCGGATCAACGCTGAAATCGGGAGAATTAACGGGCGAACGCCCGATTTGAAAAATCAACTCAACGAGGCTCGCATCAGGAGACAGAAGAGGATGCGAAGTGAATTAGGGGTTTCCTTGGCCACGAAGTGGGCCTGTTAAAGGAATTTTCTAGGAAATTTTTACAGGAATGTTAGTGGATTTTTAGAGGTTGGGAAATGGAATTTCAAAAAGACCACCGCATGCATTTCTGTATCAGGTTACAGTATGATTATGAACATCCCATGTACGTACAAAATTCCACGTAAAATTCCAGTGGTTCTCTCAACGTGCACTCCCAACACAGGTTTCCGACCTCGAAGTCCAAGCCGAGAGGGAATTACTTGAGATGCAGAGGGAATTCGAAGCAGCCCTCGAGAAAAAAGAATTTGACTGCAAACGAAGAATCGACGAAATCCGCAACATGTTCGCAATCGAGTCGGCCAAATCAGCAGAAGTCGCTCAAATTTCTTTAAAAGCAGCGAAAACGGCGAGGAAAAGTTTGAGTTTTGGATTTGATAAATCTGTGCAAACAAAATCCTTGGTACAGGCTCAAGAGGAGGCGCATGCAGAGATTCTTGGGAGAGTTGAGAAAGTTCACGAAGAGAATGTGGAGGAATTAAAAAATGTCCACGCCCAACAATTGGAACTCGAGAAATTACGATCCCAAGCTGGTATTTTGGAACTAGAGCATGACAAAAATCAAGAAATCAAGGATTTGCATGAAAATATCGTAGAAATTGACGAAAAACAAAAAATCAAAGATTTCAAACAGAAAGAGCTCTCGAGAAGAAGATCCGAACTCCTCATGAAAACCTTCATAAAGAAAATCGTCCCGAGTTTAGATAGATTAAACAAATCTCGTTTGCAATGCTTCCGAATTTGGTTTCATGTGTATGGAAAGGCAGTGGATGACGGGAAGTTTCAAAGTGTCGGTGAAAAGCACCGGTTGTCGGAAAATCGAAAAGAGCGATTGAATATAAATATGGGCAGCGGGCATGGGCATCCGATGGCGAAGGCAGCCCCCATTCCCGGCAAAGAGCGCATCAAACAGAGACGTGAGCGTGAAAACCGTGAGAAGGAACTTTTAGAAAAGCAAAATTCTGGACTGCAAATTCCCGCAAGGGCAATCATCCCAGCTTCAATTTCACATTCTTTTTCACCTCAAGACTTGCTCGCCCGCGAACAGCAACTTGAAAGACGGCAGAGTCAGGTCGAGGCTTTGGCGGCGGAAACTGAAGAAAAGCGCAAGGAAGTTGAAATTCGAGCACGCGAAGTCGAGCTCCAGGCCAAGGAAATCCTCCGTTCGAAGGACACAGGTGAACACCGGTCAACACCAGTGGCACGATCAACACCAATGGCCCTCAAAAAGCTTTCCACGGAGCGTAGAGAAACCCCTACGGGCAGTATCCAGATCCTTGTGGAAATGCAAAAACGGAAGGAAGATAAAGTCCACGAGAGTTTTCAAAAACGACTCAGTGAAGTTGAGGATCAAGCACAGCAAGCCAAAGAGATGTCGGAGAAATCGAAAGAGAAGTCGGAGAAGCTAGCGGACAAGTTTAACGTTTTTGGAGGGAAAGCAAGTACAATGTCAAGTGCAATGCCGATGCCGGCTCCTATGCCGATGCCCATGTCAATTGGCGCGAAGGGACAGACTGTTCCGGAAAAGGCCCTTCCGCAAACCTCCGAAAACCAAAAGGGCGAAATGTCAATGGCGGATCTTCACACGGCCGCAATGCGAGAGCTGCAAGACGAGCTCGAATCTAGCAAGAAAACGCTTGAAGAAGACAAGGAAGACCTCAGGACGTCTTTGCGCATGCGCCTGGATGAAATGGAGGACAGGGCCCAGAAGGCAGAGGACCTCGTTGTGGATTTAGCGAAACAAGCAGCCGAATCCGAGGAGAAAGCCGAGAAAGCGAATCAGCTGGAAGAAAAATTAGCAGAACAGGTGAATTTGAATAATGAAAAAGCCAAGGTCTTGGAGCAGCAAATTGTTGCTTTGGCAAAAACAAAGGCGGAACTGGATGCCGAAATGGAAGGGCGAAAATCAAAAAGCAATTCCCTGGTCCAGAATTCCCCGGTCCAGAATTCCCCGGTCCAGAATTCCCCGGTCCAGCCGATCCGAATTCCGCAGGCTGGAATGCGAGGTGAGGGCGAGAAGACAAGGAAGACAAGGTCAGGTCAGGGAATGGACTTGTTTGGAGTTTTGACATCTGGGGAAAGTGGAAATGCCGAAATGGAAGAGCGAAAGTCGAGGGCCGAACTCGAGGCGCGAAAGTCGAAGGCCGAACTCGCGGAGCGAAAGAATTCCCCGGTCCAACGACCGACAAGGATTACACAGGTGGGAATAAGGAGAACACAAGGTCACGAGAAAAAGGAGAAGACAAGGTCCCGAGCTCAGGGGATTCAGGGGTTGGACTTGTTTGGAGTTTTGACCTCAGGTGGAAACACACGACTGTCAGGTGGAAATATTGGAGGTGGAAACAGTCCGGAACGCACAGAATTCACCGGCCGAATTGACGAGGAATCTACAGAATCCTCTTCAGAATCTACGGGTAGCGAGGAACCCAAAGAATCTACGGTTCGCGAAGAAGCCAACGAATCTACGGTTCGCGAAGAAGCCAAAAAATCGAAAGAAGAATCGAGAGAAGATTCTAAACTCCCTACGCAACCTGATTCCCTCGCTGCCACTAGATTAACTGTTCCCTCGCAAGTTCCGGCGCAAGTTCCAACGCAAGTTCCAACGCAAGTTCCCACGCAAGTCCCTCCAGAAGTCCCCCCACTTCCAACCCTTCCCCCTCCCGAACTGTCGCCACCTGCTCATTCCATCCAAGACCAAAACTTCCAACACCGATTCTCCTCTGTCAGCGTTCTGAACCATGGATCTCTCAGCGTTCTCCACCATGGATCCCTCGCAGACGCGTTTTTAGCTCAGGCAGAAATGCATGTAGACCAAGTTCAAGCTGCGATTCAAGCAGAGAGGCGGGAGAGGATTGAGGAGGAGCAGAAGAAATCCAAAGAAGATGAAGAGAAGCGAAAAATTTCAGATGCCATTGAAAGAGCGAGGATGAGAAGGAAGGCGAAGGTAGAAGGTGAGAATGGTGAGAGTGAGGGTGGGGGTGGGAGTGAGGGTGGGAAGAGTGAGAGTGAGGGCAGGAAAACCGAGAGTGAGAGTGAGGGTAGGAAGACCGAGAGTGACAATGGGAAGAGTGAGGGCGCTCCTCCACACAGCGCTCTTCCAGACTCCTCGGAAAAATCACGAGCTTCAGCGAACCTTAACCCAGAACAAGCTTCCGCGCACATTCGCCCGCAACAAACTTTAGCTGAAGAACCTCCCGCAACATCCCGAACCACCGAACCCGCCAGTGCCCAAAGCTTAAATTGGAACACGGCCGATAAGGGCGGTATAAACTTGGACGATCCTGAAGCGGAAAAGGTCTGGCAATGGTGGGCAGCACACGAGAATAATCCGCTGAATAAGCAGGATGAGCTGGCGAAAATGATGGATCCACAGAATCCGACTCAAAATGATGAACCGGCCGAAACGGAATCTGCGGCAGCGGTGCGGAGCAAAAACCAAAAATCTGAGGCTAGTACTCTGCTGTCAAAAGTCCGCGCAGCAAATTTCGAAGTAAACGCGGTGCATCGTCTATCAAACGTGAATCATGCAGTAGGCGCTGAAGTAGAAACTCCTGACGATAATCCAGCGCAAGTGACAGAAGGAAAAGAGACAATGCCAGCGCCCATGGCAATGCCAGCACCGATGCCAGCCCCAATGCCAGTGCCAACTGCAGCACCAGTCGCAGCCCCAGGTCCAGCAAGCTCCTCAGAACAGCAAGAATCTGCAGAGAACTCCGCGACCACCGCCAACAAGCACTCCGCAACGACGGAGAATTCCGAACAACAATACGAGGCTTGGAAATCCTCCTACCTGCTCTCGCCCGACTTCCTCTCTGAAGTCCACTCAAAAGTCGAAGAAAATCTCGAAACATACAAAGCCGAGCTGAAACAGGATTTCGTGCAACTGATCCACGCCGAATTGCAGAAAACGGCACGAAACGAGCGAGATGCGAAGCGAACAATGATAGATCTGGTCGCAGAGGGGGATGCTGAGAAAGGACGCGTTAGAACCGAAGTCGAAGAAGAAATGCTAGCCCAGCAGGTCGAAGAAACAGAAAACAGCATTAAACAACATGGTGAAGAAGTGTTGAGCGCCTTTCGGGATTTGCTGGTTGATGAATTGAAAATTGAAAAAGGCAAAAGAGACAAGGAGGAAGCTGTGAGATTCGCGAAAATGTTGGGAGACTATAACAAGCAGCGAGATGAAGACGAAGAAATACGGAGAGAATCATGGAGGGAGGAAATGAGGGAGGAAATAATTCAGGAAGTCAAAAATGGCGGCAAGCAAGTCCTTGAGGAATTGAAATTGAAGAACGGTTCCACCAAAGCAGGAACCAACTCCCCAGCAAAGAAGGAAGATGGAAATCGAGATGGAAGTCACAACATCATTCCAGATCACTCGGATTTCGCGTCCTGGAGGGAAAGAATTAGAGAAGATGCCGAGAACATCTCCTCAAAGGTAGGAGAGCAAAGCGAAAACGCTTCCGCAAAAGTGAAAGAGGAAAGCGAAAACGCTTCCGCAAAAGTGAAAGAGGAAAGCGAAAACGCCTCTGTAAAAGGAAGAGAGGAAAGCGAAAACGCCTTCGGAAACGCGTCCTCACCAGCCAGATCCAGCGCATTCCAGCGCAAAGAACAAAAAATCCTCGAATTCCTCGAGAAGCAGCCGCAATTCAAGCGTAAATTGCAGCAAGGAAAAGACAATGAGAACCAGCTCCAAGATAGCGAAAAACAGCTCATCCAAGACAACGAATCCCAGCTCAGAAACCAGCTCCAAGCCACGCAGAATGAATACAGGGACCAGCTGGAAAAGCAGCTCGAATACGAGGCCGAAAATCAGCGGAGAAGTATCGCGTTCGAGCAGGCCCTCGCAAACGAGCATCAAAATGACCATCAAGCGCTCCAAAAGTTATTCCGGGAAACACAGCTGGAATTTCAGAATAAAGAGCTCGAATTTTATCGGAAAGAGCTTGAGTATAAGCGGAAAGTGGAGGAAGGGAAGGACAAGGAGCGAGAAATGGAACACGAGTTCAAACGCAAAGAACACGAATACCAACTCGAAAAAGAACGGAGGGAGACCGAATATGAACTGGAATTAAAACGGAAAAACATCGCGTTGGAACAAGCTATTGAAGAGGCGCGTTTGGCGAGAGAAAGCCAGGTTGAAAAGCAGCAGAAACTCGAAGAAAAACTTGAAAAAGAAATGAAAAAAAGAGAGGAAGAATATGCAGAAACGCATCGGGAATATGAAAATCAACAAGGAGAAACGCATCGGGAATATCAATCTCAACTGAAAAACGCGGAACAAAAACTAAGAAAATCAGAAGCGCGCGCGAAACAGTTGCACGAAGTGGTCGGTGAGTTGAAAAGAGAAAGAGACAGGAAACAAATTGGAAAAAAGGACGAATTCGACAACAAAAAGCGCGAAATTGCGAGAGAGATAGCAGGAATGGCCACGAAGTGGGCACGAACTAGGCAAATTGAGGAACTTATGGGAATTCGTCGTGAAAAGGAATTTAATCTGAGAATTTTAATGAGAATTTAGGAAGATGATGCCATGGACACCTTTTGTATACACAACTACTTTGCATAAAATTTCTGTTTGCATCCCCAGTATGAATTTGTAGCACTGGTACTTCCTTCATTTAATACGTACTAAATTCCACGTAGATTCCTACACTAATTCTATGTAAATTCCTCCACCAATTCCATGCAAATTCCTCCACCAATTCCATGTAAATTCCTACCCCAATTCTTTATCGGTTGCTACACTTCTTTATCGAGCTCACTTCGACCACAGGCAGAAATTCAAGACCAAAAAGAGCAGCTGGAAAAGGAGAAGCTAGTACTCGAATTGGCAAATGCTGAAGAAGAGGCGCATCCTCCAGTCTGGCGAAGTCACTTGCGCAAACCGGGAGTGAAAGAAGCATTCCACGCCTGGACTCAGAGCTTTTTGTATGTAAGATAAACGAAATTTTCGAGGTGCGAGCGAAGGTCTAAACGGCATAGACTAATAGTGTTAGTGAGGGATTCATAATTTACTCATAAATGCGGAATCGATTCATGAAGGCGGAACTGATTCATGAATGCGGAATCGATTCATGAATGCGGAATCGATTCCTAAATGCGGAATAGCCCTTTACTTGGAATAGCCCATTACTTGAAATAGCCTATTATAATTACTTGGAAAAATTAATTCTTGGAATACCGGGACTGAATAATACTGGGACTCATCTGCTGGAACCCTAGACGGCTGCTACTATACACACTCCCACATTTTCCCCACTCCCTACTCCCACATTTTCCCCACTCTATTATAATTTCTCTAATTCCCCATGTATTTCTGTACTATTAACTCTTAATATTGCAATTCAGGTAACATTCGCGAGAAGAGAGGTCCATTACGGCGCTCGGGAAACGCGGCAAAAGATCCATGCCAAGTCGAGGTCGGATTTGGTAAGAAAAATTTAGATGAAAGTGAAAGTGGTGAAAATTAATTTGGCGATGAGCATTATTCATATCATACCATAACCCACCTTAGCTTGCGTTGCTCGATAGTGTAAAATCCATTCCTCCACAGTACGAAATCCAGGACCCGACCTTCCCTCAACATTATTTCCTTCAAAATTAAACACGGATAGTCGGTGTCTTCTCCGAAAAAATCAAAATCTTTCCACTTAAAAACTCCAGATAATAAACGTCTTCTCCGAAAAAATCTCCCCCGCCATCCACGATAAAGCCATCACAAAATCCGTTTTCGGCACCTGGAAAGAAACTTTCTTTCAAGAAGCGTTCGAGCAGCACGATAGAGAACTGAAGGAACAGCATGGGGTTATGATGGACACGATAAGGGAAGAACATGAAAATACAAGGCGACAAATCGAAGCGGAACACGAAAATAAACGTCGAGAAATCGAGGAGGAGCATGAGAATACACGACGAGAAATGGCAGAGGAGCATGAGAATGCGACTAGGGAATTGCAGGCTGAGCATGAGAAATCGAAGATGGAAATGCAGGCTGAGCATGAAAATGCGAAGAGAGAGATGGAAGAAACGCATGAGAATGTGAAACGAGAAATGGAAGAAAATCATGAAAACGCCAAAAAAGAAATGGCAGAGGAGCATGAGAATGTAAAACGAGAAATGGCGGCTGACCATGCAAGTACACGACGACAAATGGAATCTCAGATCGATCAACACAGAGCTGAAGTTGAGAAACACAAAGCTGAAGTTGCGAAGAGCAAAGCTGAAGTTCAGGAACACAAAGCTCAAATTGATCAACATCGAGCTACAATCGATCAACATCGAGCTACAATCGATCAACATAGAGCTACAATTGATCAACATCGAGCTGAGATTGATGAGCGAGATTCCGAAATTCAGACCCATATCGGCAGATTAGAAGAGCATCTGACCGACAGAGAAGCCAAAATCGCAGCGGAGGTTCGAGATAAAATCTGGAAGCACAAGGACATCCTGGAACGATCTCAGAAGAAAATTCTGGAGGAGAAGACCGCTCAACAGGAAATTGAATTCCAAAAGCAGAGAAAAATCCTCGAGGAGAAGACCAAGCAGCAAGAAGAAGAATTTCAGAAAAAAATCGCGGAAGAAAAAAATAGGATTCAGGACGAACTCCAAGAACAAATGGAGCATAGGATTCAAGGGATAAAGAAAGACCTCGAAATAGAAAACAATTACATGAAAAATCATATGCAAGCAGTGAATCGTGAACTCCTAGACTTTAAATCCGAGTTGAAACACAACCAGGAGGTCAAATTCAGATTACATTGCCATCAACAAGAGGAATTTGAGAAAAGGTTGAGAGAACTGCCTTGTAGGGGTAGGGTTAGGGAGTTTTTTCAGGACAAATTCAATACGAGATTCCATGACGGAAGGTTGAAGAAAGATGGGTTTGGACACTGGAGGGAAGGGTATAAACAGGAGAAAGTGCACCTCAAATATCGACAAACGGAGTTGAAAGCTGAGATGAGAGAAGCAGAATTCAAGGAAAAAGTGCAGATCGTGGTGGAGGGCGAAAAGAAGTTGAAGACTCAGATAGATACGCATTTATTGCCGTTACATGCGAAGCATGAGGAGATGAAGGAGGTAAGATTTGTTGCCTTTACATGCTCGTGATTGAACGGAGAACAGCCGAGGCCAGTGTACTTACTGTACGACGTCACCGTGTCACTTCCCGAGGTAGTACTCCAAATCGATATGATGATTATTTTTGTATTCAGAAATCCGCCAAGTGGCTCCCTACATAAAACCTACATTTCAGATATTAAATCATTTCTGTCAACCTGCATTTCAAAAAAATCAAATTCCAGGTGCACCAAGACCTTCTCGGCCGCCACAAAGAGCTCCACGACGAACACCGAAGATACGTCAAATTCGCCCATGGCCGAACTCAAATTCTGAAGAAGTACTTCGGTGACGGAACCATGGATAGACAAAAAGGTCAAGAAGCAGGTCAAGATTTCCAAGGTCAAGTTTTAGGTCAGGTTTTCCACCTCCTCCTTCCTATTTCCGAAAAAGAATTTATGAGGAAGAATGATGGCTTTGGAATTTGGAAAGAGAAGTTGTTGCGCAGGAGTGTGAATGTGTTGGCAGAAAGCACGAGGAAGATGGGGGAAATGCTAGCGGAGAAGGAAGGAAGTGCAAAGGCGGAAGCGACTGAATCCACGGTTGAAAATGCGGCAAGTACTGAATCGGTAATTACTGAATCGACGGAAACTGACTCCCAAACTGATTCCCACTCAGAGGCCACGGATGAACCTGACACGAAAAAACCTGTCACTAACAAACCTAATACGAACAAACCAGCTGCTCGCCGAAAGGATGACACTAATAAACCTGACACGAATAAACCGGCTCGGCGAGGAAATGCTGCATCAGCAAATAATGTTGCACACAGAAAGAGAAGGAACTCAGCGAATTCGACGTCTCTTCTTCAAGATCCCAAGGATTCGAAGGCTCCCAAAATAAAGTCGAACCGCGATACGTCTCTACTTAAAGATCCCACGGATTTGAAGGCTCCCAAGATAAAGTCGAACCGGGATCCGGGAGCTGACGGTGAATTAGCTGAATGGCTCGACACCGGTTTTTTTGAAAGTCTCTCGAAGCAGCGGGTGATTTTAAGCCCCGCCAGTCCGATAAAGCCTAGTGCGCCAGGGAAGACGGTGAATGCTAAGGTGAATCCTGATAACAAAAAGGTTAATCCTGATACACACAAATCACGAGTCAAAACCACAGCCGGTTCGTCACCGTCGCAAGATGGTAATTTCACTAAAAAGGACGCTGCTTCCCCAAGAGCTCTCGCAGAAATTGATGCACTCCCAACCGCTCTTGCTGCGCATAAGTTCAGGAATAACATGATCAACGCTATTAAGAAGCCTGACAGTGAGAAGTCCAACAAGACCACTGACAAGACCACTGACCTAATTAGCGCTGTCAAGGCTCCTGAAAGATTAGTGAAGAAGAAGTCGGTCAGGATAAGCGTCAATGAAATGGAGCACGTTCCAGGGGAGGCATCTCCAGAGGAAGCAGAGGAGGTAGTGGAGGAAGAGGGGGTAGAGGAACCAGCGGAGGAAGAAGAGGCAGTGGAGCAAGTGCCGACTCCTAGCAGCGGGGGGTGGTTAAGTAGGTTGAATTTCTGGGGGGAAGGGGCGCATGAAGATTCGGAGAATGTTGCAAACAGTGAAACTTCTGAGAAATGACAATCGACAATCTAACACTGGCAAATGGAAAACTAGGCGGGAAGGAGCTTAGTTGTATTGAGAAATGAGCGTAGGGAGGAGAAATAGCTAATACTGAGCTCACGGAGAAAAAGGTACTGCTGAGAAATAAATCTTACTTTATGTATCATCGTCAAACTACCCAACATTTCTGATCTATATTTCGTTTATATTTTATCAATACTGTTCGTCATTCACCACTAGTACATGCTATACATATTTCGTTTATACATTCTATTTCGCATTAATTATATTTCCCTGTAATTCGACCTGCATCACTGGGTATTATACAGCATATCAGCATATCTCAAACATATCATGAGCCTCACTTGGGCTTTCTTCGACTTCTGACAGACTTTTGATATCTCTAACATGCAGCGAACCCGACTTGGGTTGCACTTCACTACCAGAACGAATCACTAACATTATGGATCCTGACAACCATATAGATCCTTTAATTCAAAGTATTCGATGACGAAGTTTCCCCCAGCGTTCCTCAGGGGTGGACGAGCTAAATCAACCAACAAGATATTATGACGAACACGAGAAACACGAAGAAACACGGTAACCAACAAGATAACGACGGACACCGCAAAAACACGGAAATCAAAAACCAGATGTATTGTTTTCATTGATTTTGAAATTCAACCTCCATATTCGAATGTAGTGCTGCGAGTTGGATGAGCTTGGTGGTGTGGGTTTGCGCTGGTGAAAGTGAGTTTGCCGTGGCGAACGTGAGTTTGATTCTGAAGAAAACGAACCAGGTAAAACAATCTCGCTAGCGACACGTATTGTGGAAAAGTAAAAAGTGGTTGTGAGTGCAAAAGCGTGAGTGGATCAGGGCGTGAGTGCAAAAGCGTGAGTGAAAACAGTGAGTTTTGTGTCGTAAAATTATTATGATCTTCTTGGGTCGGCATAGGAGGGGTGTTTGAGCGGGATGGGAATTTATCATTATGAGGGAAGGCTATGGTCGGTATACCAGGTGGGACTCGGCTGGTAGAAGAATAGCAAGGCGTAGCTTTAGGCAGAAATGGTTTTCAGAGGCAGAGAAGATGGTTTTCGCATTGGTAATAGTCGGAGGTGGTTCGAGTGTGGAGTTGATCTAGTCGGAGGGCGCTGATGAGAGATGTTGGATTTTAGTGTCATAGGTGAATATTGATTTATTGGTGTGGTCGTGGGGATCATCATGTGGTAGCTCATAGTTTTCTGCCGAAAAAATACAACAAATTGATCATCATGATATCTCTCCTTCCCCGCAGCTTGACTATAATACGAGGCGCTTTTCAGCATCACCGTATAAAAAATCGTGAATTCCTTGACGCAACTAGTTTAGCGCATTATTTCCCCCAGCGCAAACATCCCGAACGTGACCCTGACACATAACCCTGCGCACGAACCTATAATCCATATTCTATCTCCCCAATCTTGACCAACCTAAGAACCCAAACTTAGACTCCCCAACTTAACCAATCTACCACCCCAACGTAAACTCCCCAACTTAAAGTCCCCAAAGTCGTAAGCAAACAGTAACTCATTTACTCCCCAAAATCTTAACCAAGCTCATTTACTCCCCAAAATCTTCACCAAACCAAAAGCTTAAACTTCTTAAAGTTATAAAGTTAAAGTTATAAACAGCCCAAAATGCCTTTCGGTACATTTTCCAAAGCAATGATGTCGTTCAAACGCGGCGGAGCCGCCGCTAAGACAAAGAAAGCGGAAGCGGCGAGACTGGCGAAGGAAAAGGAAGAGGTAGGAAAGAAACCAGGGAAAAAAACATGCTGGTAGTAGTTTGCCTTGTGTACGGTGGTAGACATGGGTAGGTATCAATATATGGACTGTAGTATGGTCTCAGTACTTTTGACTCAAATGTATGGATTGTAGTACCGTGTATGCAGTGGAATTTCTCGAATATCCCAAGCAATTTCACATTCCTCCAAACAAAATTTCGCATACTTCCCTCCCCCAGGCCGCCGCCAAACTCAAAGCGGAGCAAGCAGCCAACCCAGGAACTGAAGGTTCTGGATCGTGGGAAACGATAACCGAGGACGCATCCTGGGAGACTGATACGCAGGCGAGCCCCACAAGTGCCACAAGCCCACCCAGTGAAGGATCCCCGGTGATTACAGATAGAGCGCCGAAAGTAGGCTAAGAATTCGGAATAAGCTTTCAAATAGATTTCAAATAAGAGATTCCAAATAGAGTTCAAATATTAAAAGATTCCAAATAGAGTTCGAATGAAAGATGTGATTGGTTAATAAAACTTACATTTAATAGCCATCCCTCAGACGGTGTTTTGAATCATAATGCAATGTTCCGGAGAAAGTAGGCTACTGCTTATAAGTATTCAAGAGAAAAGATATCGCTACCATCAATTGATTCAAAAGAAAAGATATCGCTTAGAACCTGTTGGAAGTCTACACCGCCAGAGGCGTACTTGATTTACCACTATTAGAACTTGATTTCGTAATTCGCGAAATTTCTGCATTCAGTGATTCCCCAAGCAGATTGCTAAACTGTTCAAGGGGAATTTGTCGTCACAATGATGATATCGCTCATTTTAAAACGCATCAGGTAGCTGATCCGGCCGTGGATAATAACAAAGGTGACGTCGTTAACAAAACCGGCGTGGATACCAAAAACCCGATCGCCATAGTCGATACCAAGAACCCGATCGCCGCGATATCCGCCCCCAAACTGGGCAGCCCGGACCCGGTGGAGGCGTCTTCTGCTCGGAGAGGATTAGATTCCACTGGCACAACCGGCAGCCGGACCCCATCAGAAAATCCTCTGAACGCTGCCGAGCGAGTTTCCCTGAAGATTGGGCCGGATGGAATTGCTAGTGTTGAAGCTAAAAAAGAGACTGTCGAACGAGTTTCCCTTAAGATTGGGCCAGATGGAATCGCTAGTGTTGAGAGGCAAAAAGATTCCCAAAAACCTGAGACTGCTACTACTGTTGAGACCCAAAAAGATTCTGTGAAACCTGAAAAAGAGGCTGTGAAGAAAGCGGATCTCGCTGAAGCAAAACTGAAACCAGCTTCCGCAGAAACTGCTGGCGCCGGCGGTGCAGATAGCAATGCCGGCCTCAAAGAACTTGAAACGCAAACCAAGAAAATTCTGAACGAGGTCCAAGCCACATCTGGAGCTGCCGAAGCGCCTAAGACTTCCAAAGACTCAAAAGACGATAAGAAAGACGACAAGAGCTCTTCCGCAAACAAAAAGAAAAAATCTCTTAAGAAAGGAGAAGATCTCGACTATGACACTGATAGTGAAGCTGCAGATGTAGGCTCCTCCGCCACTTCCGCCGCATCCAGAGAACCCGAAAAACAGCCAGCAGAAGATTTGCCCGAAAGAAAAAGGCCCGTTTCATTGCATTTCAATGCCAATGGAGTAGCAACGGTGGAGGAGACAACAGTTGTAGAAAAGACAGCTATTAACGGAAAAATTACCGCAGAAACGGCAACAGTTGCAAAAGCCGAAGCCGCAAAGGAAGTTGCACCCGCAAAAGAAGGTGCCCTCAAAAAAGAAGCTGCCACCGCAAGCCCCGATGCCGAAGCGTTAGATCCCGCCGCAGTCGAGGAGGATGTATTCTAAAACCCTGAATATCAACCGACATCATCCGAAACTCGGAAACTTCAAACTGACGCAAAATCACTGAAGATCTCATGCGGATGCCAATGCGTTTGTGCAAAATGTTTACATGCATTTCTGCAAAATGTCTGTGCAAATAATTAGGCGCGATGCATTCCGCGATGTGTTTCTGCACTATGATCCAATGGTTTGTGGGAGTAATTACTAATACGGATCTTTAATACATACTCCCGTTACAAAGTTTAATTTGAATATTCCGTATTAAATCGAATATTTCCTTTCCCAAGGTCCCCTTACCTTATTTCCTTTCTCAAGGTCCCCCTCCACTGTACAACACTTCCATGCCGGTGCTCGCACCAGTTTCGTTAAATTAATATTTCCCCTTCCCAGATCCCCCTCCCTGACACTGCAATGCCGGTGCTCGCACTAGAAGACTTGGCACAAAAGAACAGTCGGAGATCCAGCCCAACAAGATCCAGCGCAACAACAGTCCAACCAGACAATCCAAAGAAAGGTCCCTACACCAGTCCAACCGCCCAAGCGCGCTTGTTACTCGAAAGAGCGACCGCGGAAGCGACTGTGGAGGCGAGAAAGTTACTGGAAAATTTGGAAAGAGAATCCCAAAGAAACGAAGAAGAGGACAGAAAGGCTTTGAATGAAGTGCGGAAGTCGGAGAAGAGATTTGGGGAAGCGGTGAAGAATGCAAAGTCAGATATGAAAGCGGAGAAAATCGGCGCGGAGAAAATCGGCCAAAATCCTCTCAAAAAAGATAACTCTGGCAGTCTCAGAAAGGATAGCTCGGAAGAGCGTCTCCATAGAAAATCCTCTCAATCCTCTTCCCCTCGCAAGAGTTCAAGTTCTCAGAAGGTTGCGAATAGTTATGCCGAGCGCCATGCAAGATCGTCAAAACGAGAACCCACCCCTGGAACTCCCAGAAGAGAAGGGACTCCGTCGCATGAACGGATGATCAAACTTCCGGGGCTGCATGCCGGTAGCAGTTTGTCGATTTCGGCAAGTGCCTCGCCTAGTGCCAGTGTCACGGCATCACCCAGTGTCAGCGAATCGGCATCGCCCAGTGCCAGCGCGTCCGCTTCAGATAAAAATGATAAGAAGACAAAGGTTAACAGGGTCGAGGATAAGAAGACAGAGGCCAAGAAAATTTCAGAGGAAAAGAAAGACGTCGCTGCTGCCGCGCAAGCTGTGACAGAAACTGTAAAGAGATCCATGCAAGAGTCTACGCGAGAATCTGCTCGGGTGAAAGAAGTGGCGAAGAAGGAAGCGGAGAAGAAGGAAGAGAAAGAACGAGCTACGGTAGTGCAAAAGGCAAGTCCGATGCCTGCGCCAATGCCGACACCAATGCCAGCGGCAAAAAAGGAAGAAGCTGTTAAAAGGGCACCATTAGCAGTGAAGAAGCCAGAACCTGTCGCGAAAAGAGGAGCGAAGGAGGAAGAGCCTGCCAAGAAAGGAGCGAAGGAGGAAGCACCCGCCAAGAGAGAAACGAAAAAGGTAGAACCTCTCGCAAAAAAGGAAGCACCTGCCCCCAAGAAGGAAGCGCCTGCGAAAAGAGAAACAAAAAAGGCAGCACCTCTCGCGAAAAAGGAAGCTCCTGTCAAACAAGAAACAACAGAAACCGCCCCCAAAGAAAGCCCAAGAGAAACCCAAAGCAACGGCTCTCAAAAAATCGAAGCCTCCAGAATCGTTTCCTTAAGAAACGTTCTAGCTGAACTCGAAGCCACGGCTGCGATTAAAATCCAAGCAACCCAACGCGGTCGAAGCTTCAGAAAAATTGTAGAAGTCATCAGAGAGCGAAAAAGAGTCGAACGTGAACGCCTCGAACGTGAACGGCTCGAACGTGAACAACTCGAAAGACAGCAGCGGCTCGAACGTGAACAACGCGATGCAGCAACGAAACTCCAATCTCAATTCAGAGGAAGCCAGGGAAGGAAGGAGTTTGCAGAAAAGAAGGCGGAGAAAGAAAGGAAAGATGCCGAGGAATGTGCGGCAGCAACGAAACTCCAATCCCAATTCAGAGGAAACCAAGGAAGAGCTGAATTCGCTGAGAGAAAAGCTGCGAAAGAGAAAAAGGATGCTGAAGAAAATGCTGCCGCTACGAAACTCCAATCTCACTTCCGCGGTGGTAAAGCGAGGCAAGAGGTAAATCAATTGAGAGCAGAAACCGCAGCGGCGATTATCATTCAGTCGCAGCAGCGAGCAAAGAAAGCGAGGGAAGAAGTAAACTTGGGCACGAAGTGTGCAGAATTGAGGAATACACGAAGACTTTTAGAAAAAATTTACGAAGACCTTCAGAAAAAGTTGTTTACGATAGTTTTAGTAAGTAATTGAGGACACATAGTGGACGAGGACACATAGTGGACAAAAAAATGCATGCATATCTGATACTTAGTTTGTGAAAATGAAGATCTTCTTTTATTCATATCTGATACTTAGTCCGTGGAAATGTTCCTAAAGTTTTGACTCAAATTCTCATTTCGCCGCACTTCCAACTCAGGTGAGCGAGCTTAGGGCAAAAAAGAGACAAGAAGAAGAGGAGAACGCAGCTGCCACCAAGCTCCAATCCCAAGTCCGCGCAAAGCAAGCACGACAAGAAGTCAGTGAATTACGAGCTCAGAAGAAAGAAGCCGAAGAAAACGCAGCCGCAACCAAACTCCAATCCCAATTCCGAGGCAACCAGGCGAGAGAGGAGGTGAATCAATTAAGAATCCAGAAGAAAGCGGAAGAGAGAGAGGCCGCATTAAGGTTACTGGGGATTGCTGAACTCACGAAAGAAGTCCAAGACTTAAGTACAGAAATGACCGACAAAATGACCGGCTTGGAATCCAATCTGAACACCAAGATCACCGACTTAGAATCCACTTTGGCGAAAAAGACCTCGAAAATCACGAAGTTGGAGTCCAAAATGACAAAACAGAGGGTGAGATTCGAAGATCGTGCCACAAAATTAGAGGCTAAATTCACAAGACGGTTAGAACGAGGGCTGAAGAAAGTTATAAACAAACAAGTGAAGAATGCGGGGAAGGTTGATACTTTGCTTCTGAGAGTCTGTGAGAACGTGGAAGAGTTGTTCGGAAATGATGAAGATTCTGAATTGAGTGAAAGCGACACTAGCGACGGAACCGAAGAAGTCAAACCGCAGAATGACGAGGACAGTGCTTCGGAGAACGAAGGTGAGGGGAGAAAGGGGGAGGAGAATGGGGAGGAGAATGAAGAGGAGAATGAAGAGGAGAATGACGGTAAAGAAGATGACAAGTCCGACAAAAAAGAGGACGACGCGGAAGCTGAAGCTCGACGAGAAGCTCGTAGACAAGCAAGGAGAGAAGCAAGGAGAGAAGCCCGCAGAGAGGAGAGGAGAGAGGAAAGAAAAGAAAACAGGAAAAGTGTAGAAAGTGTAGAAGGCGGTGGAAAACAGTCTACAAAACAGTCTCCAAAACAGTCTCCAAAACAGTCTACAGGCTCCAGGGATTCCAGTTACTACCAACAGGCGAAGCAACAAACTACCTCTCGCCTAACTGAGCAAAAACTGGCGGAGCTGAGAAATCAGACTGTTGAGTGGAAATCAGAGCTGAGAAATCAGAATTTTCAGAACAATCAGAACAATCAGAATATTAACGCAGTGGTTGAAAACAGTAATACTGGCTTAAAGTCACCATTAAGGTCAGAGGCATTAAGGTCAGAGGGCGAAGTCACCGTTAAGAGTACGACTGAGCATAAGGTGGTGATTTCAGGGAAAAGGCCGATGAGGATTACGAGGACGTCGAGAGATCCATGAGGTCGATGATGAGGGTCTCTCGACGTCCTTCTAATCATGAGGGAAAGAAATCATGGGTGAAAGAAATCAATAGGGGAAAGAAATCAAAGGCGGAAACGAGAGAAGAGGGAGGTCGTAAGGACGGTAGGAGCGAGGTTGTCAGGACGGGAGGAAGGAGGTTGTAAGGACGGGAGGAAGGAGGTTGTAAGGACGGGAGGAGGACAGGTGAAGGACGGGAGGAGGGAGGTTGTAAGGACGGGAGGAGGACAGGATGTCTGAGATAGGGGTATCACACGATTATTAAGGTGGTTCCGATGGGATGAGGAGGTGGATAGGTGGGTAGGTGCGAGATGAGATGACTCGAGAAGCATGCCAAGGCTAATGATATCCAAATTGTATGTATAGTTGAGTATCGAATTCGAGGTCCAGATAGATAGGAGGTCATGGAATGTCCAAGCGACCTCAGTAAAGTACTTATTAGAAATGTTATTCCCCCCAAAATGTATCCCCATAATAATGGTAGTATTAAGGACAAGAGGAATGGCGACCAGAGAGCCACGCTTAAGGAAGCTTAAGCGTGAGCAATAAGCTTAAGGAAGCTTAAGCGTGCGCTCCCTTAAGGACGCTTAAGCGTGAACTCCGAAGAAAGGCAAAATCAGGCTGGCCCAAGGGGGTCGGGCGGGGAGCGTCGTGACCCGGGCGTCAAAGGGGTCACGCTTAAGCATCCGTAAGGGACGCCATGCTTAAGCTTCCCTAAGGGAGCTTAAGCTTCCTCAAGCATAGGAATCACGCGTTCAATCACCGAAATCAGCTGAAGCTGTCCAAAATCAGCTAAAATGAACTGAAATGGCCCAAAATCTTCCCTAAGGAAGCTTAAGCTTCCTCAAGCACAGGAATCACGCTTTCAATCGCCGAAATCAGCTGAAGCTGTCCAAAATCGGCTAAAATCTGGGAAATAGACCCAAAGCCGGCTAAAATAGGCGAAAATTCGCGGAAATCGCATAAAAATCCACACAGCCGACCGCCGGCCGTCAACAAGCTTAGAAATGCTAGTTTTTCCTTTACGAAAATGGGCTCTCGCACCATTTATGGGTCGCTCCCCAGAAGCTAGCTTCTGTGGTTGAATCGGGAAGCAGGCTGGAGCCGCGCCGGAATGAAGCACCGAGAGCCACGCTTGAGGAAGCTTAAGCGTGAGCAGTAAGCTTAAGGGAGCTTAAGCGTGCGCTCCCGTAAGGATGCTTAAGCGTGAGCTCTGAAAAAGAGCAAAAGCAGGAAGGCCCAAGGGGGTCGGGCGGGGAGCGTCGCGACCCGGGCGTCAAAGGGGTCACGCTTAAGCATCCTTAAGGGACGCCATGCTTAAGCTTCCCTAAGGAAGCTTAAGCTTCCTCAAGCATAAGAATCACGCGTTCAATCACCGAAATCAGCTGAAGCTGTCCAAAATCAGCTAAAATGAACTGAAATGGCCCAAAATCTAGGAAATAGGCCCATCGCGGGCTAAAATAGGCGAAAATTCGCAAAAATCGCATAAAAATCCACTCAGGCGACAGCCGGCCGTCAACAAGCTTAGAAATGCTAGTTTTTCCTTTGCGAAAATGGGTTTTCGCACCATTTATGGGTCGCTCCGCAGAAGCTGTTTTTTGTGGTTGAATCGGCAAGCAGGCTGGAGCCGTGCCCAGACAGCCCAAAATGAGCCCCATTTTCCGAATTTTATGTCGTTTTTGTGTATTCATTGCGCACGCTCAAGCTTCCTTAAGCATTTTGGCCATGCTTAAGCTTCCTTGAGCATATGGTTTTGGCCATGTTTAAGCTTCCTTGAGCATTTTGGCCATGTTTGAGCTTCCCTAAGCATTTTGGCCAGGCTTGAGCTTCCTCAGGCATACGGGCCACGCTTAAGCTTCCTTAAGCGTAAGCGCCACGTTTAAGCTTCCTTAGGCATATGACATGGGGAACGCTTAAGCTCCCCTGAGCGTGAATCGCAGAAGAGGTGAAGCTCTCTAAAATGAGCTAAAGTAGACGAAAATAGCATAAAATCTGCGAAACAGACCCACCGCGGGCGAAAACAGGGGAAAATCTGAGACGGTCTAAAACGAGTTTCATATGATCGAGCTGAAAAAGCTCAAAATCTGCGCAAACAGACGCTTTCCTGGCGTGGCTCTCGGTATTGTTGTCAGCCTTCAATTTTGCTTGGTAATGTAGATAATTACATTGAAGCCCAACGGGCAGCCGGAGTCCCAAATCGAAAGCTCGGGGGACTCCGCTCAACGCGGAGTACTTGCTTCGAGAAAATACATCCCCCTACGTGATCTGAGAAAAACCCATTTAGTATAAGAATCTCTAATTATATTTCCTGCAAATTCAATCTTACCCCGACGGCGTTGTTTCGGGTATAATTATCATGATTTTATCTAATGTGAATACCGACCTTACATGCATGACTTTTCAGATATCAGTAGAACTTTCTTCTTTATTCTGTCAATACTGCAAAAGATACTACAGTTTAATTCAGCCACGGCATTTCTTAATATGAACGATCTAATATCGATCTCAGACAAAACTCAGTCGAATGAGCTTAGACAAAACGCAGAGGAACTGTCGGTAGGGGATGGAAGACTAGATTCAAGAACGACAGCAGCTTCAAAGATTCGAATTCGTGGAGACTGCACATTCTTGGAGGGTGGCAAACGTAAAACAAAATGCATGTAGAGCAAATGGAGAAAAACAAAATGCATGGAGAGCAAATGGAGAAAAACAAAATGCATTTAGGCAGCCCATCGGCCGACGGTGACGCGCTCAAAGACACGCGATGAAAAACACGGTATGAAAAACACGGTATGAAAAACACTGTATGAATAACACAGCTTTGATTTTCCCTAATTCAAATCTTGCTCTGAGGTTACAGCTAGGATTGCCTCCTCGACAGGTATTAAATTGAATTTGGCTTTCGTGGTTAAAGGGCACGGGATTCAATTGCGTGAGTTGGAGTCTTGTATGTTCCAGTGAGTTCGAGTATGCTCTAGCGTCAACGGAGATCGCGGGTGGGTGAAAGACTCAAGAGATCGTGGGTGAGTCAGAGTGATGGTGAGTTTGTTCGCACTTCTTGCTGGTGAGTTTGTGCCGTGAGTCGTCGATGTGGTGAGTCGTCAATGTGGTGAGTGAAATCGGTTTTGTGCAACGTGTTACATTGAATGGAATCTTTCTGGGTGGTGGGAGCTGGATTTGGTAGGGGAGGAGAGAGGATCTTATACGTCTAACTATCGGAGGGTTCTTGTGAGGGGGGTCGGTGGGCTCAGGTGATGGGGATAGTATTATGCGTAGCAGCATTATCGATTCATGTTTGGTGGAGGGGTCCTGGTTAATCTTTAGATGGGAGTATCTTTAGATGGGAGTCGAGTATGGGTGGTGGACATTAGGAAGATTTTGGTAGTGGGGTTGACTTTAGTAATTAGTAATCGTAGGTAGTATGATGAGGGTTGTAGTTGAGATAAATTAAATGGTAGGTAGTATGATGAGGGTTGTAATTTGCAGTTGAGATTAGCGTAGTTTGGAGGTGCACTGGTGGGGAGGCATGGGATTCAGATTCATGGGAATGCATGAGGGTAGCCTGCGTCCGAGGTTCGGAAGTCAAATTTATGCAAAAAAACAAATACCAACCATCCCACTCCCCGGGTACAACAGGTTTTTCAACCGAAATTTCCCAAATCTTGGACGAAACATTTTAGGATGATATTCGTAGTATAGATAGAAATCGTGCATCTGACTCGGCCGCGCTGCACTTTTCATCGCCAGCCGTCGATGCTTTTCATCGCGAGCGGGCCGATGGTAGACTGAATCCCCGTAATTAATACACAGAACAACCATTGCCAAACTATCGCATGTAGAACATCTAGGACTCCCCAAAATAAATCCCATATAGAACTACCCGGTACAACTCCCCGATACAACTCCTCGAAAATTCAGGCTTACCCCAAGGAGGTAAAAACCCAAAACCTTATCGCAACTACACATCAAAGAAAACAAACCCAAGATCTGAATCGTTCCAAGACAGAAGTACCCGAAGTTCTAAATCGTACCCAAAATTGAAAACCCCTTCCCAAAATGCCGTTCGACCTAAGGAAAGCCATTTCAAAGTTCAAGGCGGGCGGCAAGGAAGGCCAAAACAAAGGAGAAAAGGCCAAAATAAAGCCTACCAAGGAGGAAAAAGCGCGAGCTGAAAAAGCCAAATTGCTCTCCAGATTACACGCAGGCAGAGAAGCAGGCAGAGAAGCCGGCAGAGGCCCCGAGGTGACCCCAGAAACGGGAGCCGTTGCAGGCTCTGCAGGGCAGCAGAAACCGCAGCAGAAACCCCAACAGAGACAGTCACTGACACCTCAGGGAAAGGCACAGGGAAAGGTGCAGGGGAAGGCGCAGGAAGCGATTTCCATGGAGGGGGAGAAGGTGCTGGAACTCAAGGAACTTGAGCAAGCCACACCGAAAAAAGCACAGCCGGCGCTGCCCCAGGAAAAAGCAGAGCAGACACCTCTGCAGGAAGCTGCGCAGAAACAAGCAGAGCAAAAGTCTCCGCGGACAACCGAAGTTATCGCCAAGAAGGCAACTTCGCGGCAAAAACAAGTACGCGGAAAAAACAAGTACGAACAAGAAGCCCGAAACGACTTGAATCGAGACCAGTCAAGCAGCTGGGAAAGTTATACGTCATCATCTTATACTTCCGAGACTCTTGATACCATTTCGGAATTCGCCAGGCAAGAGGCTGCAGCTGAAAAAGAGCCGGAGAACACAGTCGACCACCATCGCGGTGACCATCGAGGTGACCCTCTTTCGAAGAAAGTTCGCAGGCTAAAAAGTCGCTTCTGCGGGAAGCCGCAGCAGGATGCGCTTTCGTCGGACCATGCGCCGGTAGAGACGTCGGTCGAGGAGAGGGGCGGGGAAAAAGGGGGAAAAGCCGACAATGCCAAATCCCCGCAAAAGCCCTCCGAAAAATTTACGAAAAGGAAGGGCGGTGCTGCAAGAGACGAGGCGGAAGATGTGGACAAAATTTCCGAAAACAAAGGTGACACGAAGGACTCTGCGGACGATGAGATGAGTGAATCGGGATCCTCCTCAGAAGACGACCAACCACCTGCTGCAACTAAATTCCAAACTCTTGCTCACCACCAAAACGCAGCAGCGACTAAATTGCAATCCCGGTACCGAGGCAAAAGGGGGAGGGAAGTAGCCGGGGATTTGAAAGTCCGGAAGAAACAACGGCATGATGCAGCGACTAAATTGCAGGCGGGATATCGAGGAAAGCAGGGGAGGAAGGAGGCAGGGGAACTGCGGCGTGAAAGGCATAAGCATGGGCATAGACATGGACCTGGTCATGATCATGCGCATAAGCACGATCATGAGCACGATCATAAAGAAGGACATGAACAACACATGCACCATAAAGAAGGACAAGAAGGACACAAACACACCCACCATGCTCACGTGCACCATCATGGATATCATCACCGTATGTCCCGTTCTTCAAGGCGAGAGCCGACACCTGGATCGCCCAGAACGCGCAATCCCGAAGAAACGGAAGCACTCGTGTCACTTCCATTATTGGGAAGTTCACTTCCACGACTGGGAAGTGCACCATTGGGGGAAGTGACACCGCGGTCGGGAAATGCACAGACGCTAGCAGGTTCACCGACGCTAGCAGGTTCACAGAGGCTAGCAGGTTCACAGACTCTAGCAGGTTCACCGACGGGAGTTAAAACTTCTTCAATGGAAGCTCTTAAAACCGCAACTTCCCCTCTGCCACCTGCACAGGCAGGAGCCACGCCGACAGGAGTGACGAGTCCACGACGACAAGTATTGAGTTCCCCGAGTTCCTCCCAGCTAGGATCTGGTGGGATAGGACCTGCTGGGAGGATGTCGCCCCATCCGGTCCCAAGAGGAACTCCCACAGGAGTTCGGTCCCTGATCCAAAGGTCAGAAGAAATTCACAGAAGAGCATTTCCGGGATTGGTGGTGGAGGAGAATAGTCCGAATAGGGATGGTGGTGTAACTGTTGTCAAGCAGAATAAGGATGCTGGTGTTGTTAAACTTATTCGGAATCACGATGCTGGTGTTGTTATTCAGAATCAGGATGGTGGTGTTGTTATTCAGAATAAGGATGCTGTACCCAGCTCAGTCAGCGCGGCAACCCCTAGCTCAGTCAGTGTGGCGACCCCCAGCTCAGTCAGTGCGGCAACCCGCTACGCAACTCACAAAGCAATTTGGGAATCGGATCGAACCATCTCGGCGAAACTTTCTGGGCGTAAACTTTCTGGGCGTTTGTCTGCAGTACCTCCTACGGATAAGCAGAAAAAGAGTGATAATCAGAAAAAGAGTGATAATATTAATCAGAAGAAGAACAACAGCCCGAAAGCGAATGGTAGCCCCAAAATGAACGCAACCAATATCAACCGTAATATTAAGCGTCCCACTCATGCGAAAATTCCCGCCAAGGTTCAGACTTTGAGCCCTGAACTATCTCACAAGATTCCGGAACTAACTCAGAGCTCTTTACCTGAAGAAACCAATCAAGAAGCCGAAACAGGTAATCAAGAAGCCGAAGTCGCCAAAGTAGCTAAAGGAGACGCAGTAGCTAAAGGGGCTAAAAATGAAGTCCAAGTGCAGAGGAGCGACAGGAAAGGCAACCTTCCTGCAACGGAAGTTCCCGCGACGGTTACTCCCGAGCTGTCGCTGACTCCTAAAGCTACTCAGAAGGTTCCTGAAAAAATGCAAGAAGCTGAGAAGATTCCTGAGAAGCTTCCCGAAGTAGCTCAGAAGACCCCTTCACCTAAAGTAGCTGAAGAAGCAGCGCACACCGCCAAAGAAGAAAAAAAAATCCTGAAAGCAACTAAAAAAATTCGCGAAGCGACTGAGCAGATCCGTGAAGCAACCCAAAAAATCCGTGACCCAACTCAGGGTCACGGATTTTTTGGGTCGCTTCACGGATCTGCTCAAGCGACCCCGCAAGCAACCCAGCAGAACGTACTACTCAACGTGCAGAACGAGATGCAGAGTCTGCAGACACCTACACCTACCACGAAGCGCAAGTTTGCGAAAGGGAAATCTGGCAGCTCTCGAAGGTGGAACCGAGGGGAATTTCCTAGAAGTCCTCAGACGTTGGGAGGGTCTGAAAATAAGACAGTGGGGGCCTCTCAAGAGGCAGAGAGGACGGCGCAAAAAGAGGGAGAGAACATTGCGGAACAGAGAAAGCAAATTGCGAACGAAGAAAAACCAAGACAGTCAGCCGATAGTTTCGCCCGCAAAGTCGCCGAAGCCAAAGCTGAAGAGCGGAAAGAACGGAAAGTGCAGCATGTAGCAGCAACCAAAATCCACGCCCACTTCCGGGATATAGGGATAGGAAGAGGGTTGTAGAGGTGATTTTCCAGGATTTGAAAAGACAGCATGAGAACGAGCAGCAGCATGTTTCAGAGCAGCAGCATGCTTCAGCAATTAAGACTCAAGCAGCATTTCGTGGAATGCAAGGGAGGAGAAAAGTCGGGGAAATGAAAAATCAAAAGCTGGTGGATGAAAAGCTGCGGGACGAAGGGGCGCTCAATCAACACTTGCAAAAAGATGAAATTGCCAAGAATCTACCGGGGCACCGAATGAATCAGTGGGACGTGTTCGGGGAAAAGTTAAGGGCAGAACTTCAACTTGAAGAAGCTGGGAAGCAAGCAGCAACCAACGCAGCAAATGCACCCGGCACGTATCATCCAACCGTGTCTACAACACCACTCGCGTCTCCACTCGCGTCGATGTCTCCCTCATGTACCCCAACAGGAAATTCTACGACAGCCTTACCCACACCTAACCAGCCGCTACCGAACGCACGGGTGATGAAGAAAAGTCCGGCTCAGGATGCAGTGCTTCCAGACGCAATCACCACTCTCAATGACATACCTGACGTCAATGTAGCGGACAAGCCCCAAGCCCCAAGCTCCCACGTAGTCGGTGCACGAGACACTTCCCAGGCCCTCGCTGTACCAGGCTCCCAAATGCGCACTCTCAATGGACCAGACAACCCACTCTCAATGAACCAAGTCCTCGGTGGACCCGGAAGCTCCCAAGCAGCAAACTCCCAACCACCAGACTCCCAAGCACCACACTCTCACCCCCCTTACGACCCCAGATCTTCTGATACTCCCACTAGCGCCGCTACCACTAGCACTTCACTAACGACCAACTCTGTGGCCACTACGGGCACGTTTGGCACTCATGCGACGTTCGGCAATGATCCGTTCAGAGCAGGGGCAAAGAAGGTCAAAAGACGGGGAACAAAGAAAAGATCGTCGCTTGATCTAGCGATCGAAGAGCTGATGGTTG
>Ga0099798_10046_pt1 | contig 34843 bp, 39 predicted proteins | sample Uncmet_Sort29A_1_FD_89870 | JGI IMG/M metagenome (GOLD analysis project Ga0099798, IMG submission 89870) | Marine eukaryotic communities from CALCOFI LINE 67, Pacific Ocean - CN13ID_Sort29A_1 | ecosystem: Environmental > Aquatic > Marine > Oceanic | place: Pacific Ocean: Monterey Bay | collected...
CGACAATTTTAGGATTACCACGCAGGCCGAGATCAAAAAAGTTTCAGAGAAATCGGACAAATTCACGGCTGACGTTGATGACCGCAAGGGGGCGTTGGACGCCATTCTCCAAAACATTTCGGAGGAAACCGTGAAGAAGGAAGAGTGCGAGAAAAAAATTGAGCAACTCGAAATAACCATCGAGGAAGCGCGCCAGATTTACAACCCCAATCATAGCCAAAAACAGCAGCAGCAGCAGCAGCAACCACCGCTAGACGGAGAAGAAGAAGACGAGGAAGACAATCAACGGGGGGAAATGAACGATTCCTTCGCCGCCGATGAGGACGCAGAGAACTTGAGCATAAACGAAATCGTTTCCGAGCTCTCGCGGATCAACACAGAAATTGATTTGAACCACGTCGACAGGAACAAGAAAGCGTTGGAAGAGGCGCAAAGCTACACGCGCATTCGGGACAAATTGCAAGCGGAAATCGAAAACGCGCAGAAGCAGATTAGAAACATTGAGGATGCAGTCGAACAGTTTGAGAAGTCGAAGGCGGAAAAGTTTTCCGATCTGCTAGAAAGTCTACAAGACCTTTTCATCGAATCCTTCAACGAGCTCTCCGGCGGCGGTCATGGAAAACTGATCAAGCGGGGTTCCAAATTGAAAATGGCGGTCAGTTTTACGGGCGATGTCGAAAATCTTGATACCGACCAGAAAAAACTATCCGGTGGGCAGAAAACGTTATGTTCGCTGTAAGCACATTTTAACTGAGCAAAAAAATATTAAATATTCAAAAAAATATTTAATGAAATTTTTTCAATCTCCATTATACCTGACCAGAACGAAACATTATTGCTCCGTAATAATTATGAATTATTTGCCCAGTTAAAATGGGAGCACATGTTCGCTAGCGTTGTTGTTATCTATGCTACAGTTGCAGCCGGCGCCTTTCTACCTCTTTGATGAAATCGACGCCGCCCTCGATGAAGAATATCGGCAGAATGCGACGGTGTTCCTCTCGAAACTGGATGCGCAAATTATTTTCACCACGTTCAGGCCCCAGTTGCTGAAAGTGGCCGACCAATTATTCAAGGTGTCGATCGACACCAAACAAGCTCCTGGTTCTGTTAATAATCTGCAAGGCCCCGCCAAGGGCGAATCGAGGATAGAATGCTGCAGCGTGCGCGAAGCCGAAGAAGTGTGTGGGGAGGGGCTGGGGGATTTGGATCTGGCGTTTCCCGCTGCTCCTCTTCCGCAGTAGATTAAATTTGTTGTGTGTTGTGTGTTTGTTATTCCAGATCAGAATCTCGTTAATATTCCCCATGATATCATTGAGTTGTGTGTCGAGTATTGTTTTTTTTCTGAGTTGCGAAACATTTCTTAAGACAGCAGCAACTTTTGATTGCTTCGAATGGATTTGTGAAAATGGTTTTCGATCCGCTGTGACTATACAGTGTATCGGACCCGGCGTGCCGTTTGCAGTTTTTTATTTCTTGAATCATGTGAAACTGGTAGTATTCAAATATCCATACCAATGTAGCGAACGCCGTCGATTTAGTTGCTTAGATTTTTTCTTTCAAATTGCGGTGCAGATATTCATGGTTCCATATGTGTTTTCTGGACAATACACACGGATTTCTAGTGATCTTCATTGAAACCGCCCGTTGAGGGCGACTCCAACATCAAATGTTGCAGTGTGCGCGCGGCCGAAGCCGTGTTTGGGAAGGGTACAATGCCATGGGGATTTGGTCCTTATCACCGTTGTGGGCTCAGCGGCCTTAGACGTCATGACAAGGATTTCGCATCCCACAAACAAAACAGCATCTCAAAAATCTGTTGGCGGCACAGAAAAGCAATTTCGGAATTCAATCAGGTTTCGATAACGATTAAAATTTCAGGGGAGGGGGTGCACCGACTGAAAAAAACCTCGCGCATGCGAAATGAACCAGAACCTCAATCACAATCTCCTTTCATTCTTCCCCGCCGGCGAGTCGCCGAGGTGGACGTGGTGGCACTGGGTGATTATCGGTGTTTGCGGCTGCGGTTTCGTCGTTTGTATTGTGCTGGTATGTCTTGACGCCTGAGGGGAGCCGGCGGGAGTTTCCTGTGCGCGGGCCTCGTGGTGGGCGCAGCAGGGTTTTGAAACCGTGAAAGGGGACAGATAGACGTGTGGAATGTTAAAGGAGGGAAACGTGGCACAGGTGATGACGTCTTATCAATATTAGTCTTTACGGTCGTAGTATCGCGTGAAGCTTCAAAAACGTGGTTTGCGAATATAGCTCGGTCTTTTCTTTCAAATTGCGGTGCAGCTATTCATGGTTCCATATGTGTTTTCTGAACAATACACACGGATTTCTAGTGATCTTCAGTGAAACCGCCCGTTGAGGGCGACTCCAACATCAAATGTTGCAGTGTGAGGGAGGCCGAAGCCGTGTTTGGGAAAGATCCAATGGGGATTTGGTTCTGACGTCACTTCCCGTGGGACAGTAAAATGGTGTCATGGGAATTGTGTTTGCCATTTGTTGATTGTCAAAAACTATCTCATTCTCCAAACTACTCCAGAACGTAATAATAGCAGAAATTCATAGCAGGAACCAACTTCAAACACCACACGATGCCTGCTACATCTCCGGGCAAGACCCAGAGCCGACAAGAAGGCTCCCCTGTACACATCGACGGCATCAATCTCGAAGATGCCAGTGTGGGCGACCTCGGTAGTGGAGGAACAACGACAAGCGCGGAGAAGAGAAAGAAACGCCTCTCGCCGGTGAAAAAGAAACCACCAAAAAGCTCTGTCAGCAAAAATTCTGAGAAAGAAGAGGAAAATGAGGACTCGTTCAGCGCAAACTGCCTGGTTCCCTCGTGTATCGACGGGGGATCATCGATGTGCTCCTTTCGGTCTACCACGCAAACCCGGTTTGAAGAGGCTTTACGAGAGCGCGAAATTGCGGAATCCGAATTCCGCAAATGCCAGGCCAAATTGCGGCGAAGCAATCAAAAAGTGCATGAGGTGGCCACCGAATATCTGAAGCGAACGAGTTGCACGCGGAGGCTGTCCTCTACTGGGGGCGTTGAGGATGCTGAGGAGCCAGAGGTTTGTTTGTGGTTAATGGCTTTTCTTCGGCTGTTTTTTCTGTATTCCTATTCTCCTGGTCGTTCCGTGAACCACGTCAACACACATGTTTTTCATCAGAATAATCGCATTGTTCTGAAAACATGCAACAAAGGTGGAATGGAGGGACGTTTGGCGGTGCACCATCGACGAAATAGGCCTGTACGGGGTGGGCTGTCAACTCTATTTCGAGTTCCTACGGAACATCATCTGGCTTTTTCTGGTATTACTCATATTGCTCATTGCTTTTGTCGAAAAAGTTAAGCGGTCGTCAGTAGAGGTGGGCGCACAAAAAGCACAAATTGTCAATTCGTTCTACCCTACAAATCGGATCCCCCAGTTCCTCGCACTCTTCTGCTCCCCGATCATCTACACTTGCGCACAGGGCAATATGCTGGAAGGCCCGCTCATGTTTTTCCTACAGACCACGATCGGTATTCTTTGTATTACACGGTTTCCCCCCGCGGGTCCATCAATTTCATTCTTTTCTGTCCCAACCCCGGCAGTGCTGCCAACGAATCAATGACAATGTTCCGAAAGCCAATCTGAAATGCATCCATAAACTAAAACCGGAAAAAAGGCAACCTCGGGGACATGCCGGAGGGCATGGCCACGGCTAGTTCGCAGCAAGAAGCCGGACGCATTGTGGCGCGGCGGAAAGTCATGTTCTCCGGCGATGACAAGGGACAGGAGTACGATATTGAACGGTTCACCCAACTGTTCGGCATCATGGACGCATGTATGGTCGGGGCCTACATTGTGTGGTCCTATTGGTACCGCAAAAAAGCGCTCATCCAGACCATTGAAATGCATGACGAGAAAAACGTACATATTTGTTAAAGGGTTTCCGTGTCTTTTATGTCTGTATGTCTTGGGCGGGAAGGAAGACTGATGTGCGCATCGTTCGTAGAGTAGCCCGCTATTTATGTTCAAACGCGGAAAGTTTAAAACCCTCAATGCGATGAACCAGGTCACTCCGTTCGACTACGCAATCCACATTTCCAATCTGCCGACCCATATCCACAGCGGAGGAAAGAAGATTGGCTTGGCGGAATACGAAGAAAACCTGCGCAGTCATATCTGCAGCGTGTTGGAACTGCATCATGAGGGATATAGGTATTTCTCACTGTAATTCATTGAATTAGGTGTTGCGTCATGAATATGTGCATTGTGCGATACGGGCTGCCGCATAGTTATAGTTTGCGCAAAATATCGAAACCCCCCCACCCCATAAATCCCCAGGCAAGAAGTCTCCATAGATCATCAGCGAAAGGCTGCGAAGGAGGCCCGGCTTGCGTTGGAGAAGGCCAGTCCGAGAAAGGGCAGCCCCCTAAAAGCCAGAGCTGCGCAGTTGGCGGCACTGTTTTCACCAAAAAGGAAAGCGAACAAGCAAGACAACGCCGATTGCGCCGATGACGACGTATCCAGCTCGGACGATTCGAGTAGCTCCCCGCGGCTCCGAAAAGACTCTCCACCACAAAGACGGGATGGTGCAGTTAGTAGTTCCACCAAGAAGACGAAGAGTCCAGCATTGATTCAAAAGACTCCTCAAAAATCTTCTAAGACACCAATCAAAACATCATCATCGGCGGGGGCCAACTTGACGCCCTCCCATCGCCGCGCCGCCACACCAATCTGCAGCAGCCCGCTTGTAGACTTACCGTTGACCTGCAGCAGCCCGCTGAGGGTCGCGAAACTCTCCCCCATAAAAATCAATTCACGCTACTTCTGCGGAGGAACAAATTCCTCCGTTGAACAACAGCAGCATGACCACCCTAGCACTAGCGATGACCCGACTACGCAAGTCCCATTTTCCGGGCAAAAAAATCATAATTATTTCGGAGCAATAATGTTTCGTTCTGGTCTAGGATGATGGAGATCGGGTATGAGAAATATTATGATTTTTTTGTGCAAAAATCATCAACGCAAAGGAGACTGTCGAAAACTTCGTTAATGCCTGCAGGAAAGAGCGGATTATCGAGAAGTTTTTCTTCCACCGCTGGAACTTCTTCCAGCTGCAGCAGCACTCAGAACGATGATGATGAGCAGGACGATAAGAAGAAGCGAAAAAACGCGACAGCCATTTGCTGTTGCCCGTTTAGAAACACAAGGGGCGGCGACTCGGACCATCCCGAAAACAGTATGTTGAACAGTACAGTAGATATCATTGATGAGTGTTTCGATATTGACGCAGCGAAAGGGTGGGAGCCAGTTCACGATTTGCAGATCGGCGAATTCCTGCTGGTTCCGAAGGACCACGGGGCCCTCAATCTGCTCACCAGACGCATGTCTCTGTCCCAGAAGAAGAGGCGCTACGAACGCCAAATTCTGGAGAAAAAAGAATCCGAAAAGGACGGGAAAAGTGCGATCCAGAAAATCAGAAATAAACGGAAAAGCGTGAAAGCGAGCATAGAGAAAACGGACGAGAAACTGGCATTTGCGATAGAGAAACAAGCGCAACACGAGGTTATCCGGGCGTTTATACTATTCGAGAATGCGTTGGACCGAGAAATATTCCTCTGGGCTTACGAGGAAGCTCTGAAGAATTCTTGGCTTCTCAGGCTATTTCGGGAACGGCCTGCTGTTTTGAACTGTCTAGGGACCGATTTGGCCGCGCACCCGCTGTCCTTTCACGGGTCTTTTTTGAGGGTGGAAAAAGCGCCGGAGCCCTCGAATATTCTGTGGGAAAATATTGACGGGTTGGAAAAATCTGTCGGAAAACGCACATGGCAGAAATATGGGGGAGCGCTGATTTCGTTCTTCCTGCTGATCGTGTCGTTTTTCTGCGTCTCGTTGACAGAAATGGGGCCGGATATGCTCAGTTTCTCCGACACCTTGCTAGAATCGGGTCACGATATCCCCATCCAATATTTCCAGGCCGATCTACGCGTCGCGATACCGGCCGGCATCTTCCTCGAGGCGGGCCCAGCGGTGTTCTCGGAAAGTTTGAGGGGGGGCGGTTTCCATTTCGTGCATACTAGTAAAGGGACGGGTAATATAAGGACTGGCGGGCTACCGCCCACAGTCCTAGACACATTGAAAGACGAAGATGTTTCTTCATGGAAAAGCTCCGAGGGAAAACGTTGGGAGCAGATGTTGGCCAGTGCGCGGTTTAGCAATTCAGGAAGCGGGAATACCGGTAAACAGGCATATCCGTCGTTAGCACGGGGAATCTATCCGGGCATGGAGCTGAGTGTGTCTACAAGGGCGCTGGAAGAGGCGCAGGAGGGGCAGGGCGATCCGCAGGGCGATCCGAAGAAATTAGATCTGCGCAACTTAAAATGTTCAAAGCTGATGCTGTTCTTCAAAGCGCTGCAGAAATTAGAATTCTATTCGCGCCCCGGAACAGACGCGTCCCCGGACACTAAAGCCCCGGGGTCAAAAATGAACAAAGTGAAGGAACTGGCGCCGCATCTCGCAGCCGCTGCGGGGGGCGCGAAGGATAAAGCCAGCAAACTCTTGGGAAACGAAGGGGGCTCATCTTCGGATGATAAACAGAAGAATGAGAACGAGGAAAAAAACAAAGTTCCATCAGCAGATTCTGCATCACATATTGATAATGCTGATGAGAAAGACATAGACACATTCCTCATTCAGCGCCTGCACGAGACGAATTATGTAACGAAAGACCTCGGCGAACTCATTGCTCAGCTCAAACCGATACCTTTTCACAAGAGAATACAAAACCCCGCAAATACCAACACTACACTTGCCGTCAGTCTTCTCGACGAGGAGGCGGAATTGATGGATGACGGGTCTTTCCGGCCGATATGCGAAGGTGCTACGGAAAGAACTGAACGGTTTTTCAACGATGCGGAGGATGCTACGAAGGCGACTGACGAAAATTCTTCTGATTCAGAAGGAAAGGGCAATAATATCCCATCAGAGTTTTCTGCCATCCACAGCGCCCTCACCCGTATCCCCTACAAACAGCAACCACAGGTCGCGGCAACCATCCGGCTCCGGCTGGAGTTCAGCAGAGCTACCATAATTTACATGCTGCGCAGCCGGGGCTCGCTCAGAAATCTCAGTGCCTGCATCTCTCCGGGGCAATTAATATTTTTGGATCTCCATTATACTAGACCAGAACGAAATATTATTGCTCCGTAAGAATTATGGATTATTTGCCCCGGAGAGATGCACTTACAGAAATCTCAGCGCGTGCCGAGACGAAACGTATGAAGTGTGCAGCGAGATACACCTCGTAGAAATCCGGGACCTCGCGGGCGGTGATCCGGATGAAATCGGTGACCAATTTAATACTCCGACTAGCAGACGGATTCTGCACGCGGGGGATCCGATTCCCGCTTGGAATACGTTGGGTCCGGCGCAAAACGCAGAGGCTATTTCTGGTAATTCAATCGTGCTGGCGCGTGGCGGTCTGAACGGTTTCGGGACTGGGGGAAGTTCGTCTCACTCGGAAGAGGGGAGAAGCGATGAGGGAGTGAGGGATATCGTCACATTTCAGACCATACCCGAGTCAGATGCGCCGATGGACATCTTAGTCACGATCCTGGTCCAAATGCGTGACTGGTTCTCCAGAATGTTCCGCGCGTTGCCATGGATTAATAGCACCGATTCACACGTTTCAGATTCGTCTGAATCGTCGATGCGCCGCGCGTTACAAGAAGTGCCTGTCGCAGAAAACGACGATCTCACTGCCCCGGCCGCACCACCTACGTCACCGGATTTGCTTAGCGGAGACGAATCGGATTTTGGAGAAACTGGAAGCACTAGCGACGAACCAAATCAGTTGCAACAAACTCCGTTCAGTTTCGCGCCGTTCCAATGCGAGGGGCCGATGGCGTCCGACGAGGCGGAAATGTGGAAAGTGCTCGGACAAGACGACCGGCTTTCCTGCTATTGCTCGCAGCAGCCGTACATGGTGTTGGCCAAGAACAAGAAGATTCGCAAACTATGTGCCGATCATTTATGGAAGCTCTTCCAGCAGACCGTAAGCTTTGTGTTTGGCTCATTAGTGATTGTGGTGATGAATTGGGTTTTGGAAAGCTGCCTAACAAAAATGTGCATGTGGGCGAAGCCTTTATCCATCACGCTGATGCACGCACGGCTGATGTGGAGGTTGTTTATTCTCGAGTTTGTCAATACCTCAGTGGTGATTTTGTTGGTCAACTCCAAATTTAGCGATGAGGGAGATGATGATGGCGGCCTCGGCGTCCTCGGGCAGGGCAACTACCGCGACTTTGAATTCGGCTGGTACGTCGACGTGGGCATTGGCATCGTTCTAACGATGTTTTTCCACATTTTTGGCCCGCATTGCGGCTATTTTTTGATTGACGCGATGAAGAAGCGGACACGGCCATTTTTCTTGAAGAGTCGCGCGAAGACAGATGAGGATATCAAAGATTTATATACACAATCGGAGTTTGATTTAGCCACCCGCTATTCAAACGTGCTCACCTGTGTGTTTGTGACCATGATGTATTGCTCCGCCATTCCTCTGCTGCTAGTGCGCGTCGATTCCCGGGGTAAATAATTCATATTTCTTACGGAGCAATAATGTTTCGTTCTGGTCTAGTATGATGGAGATTGAAAAATAGAAATATCTAAAATTTGGCAATTATATACCCCGGGAATCGACCTATACCTCCTGCTATGGTTCGCGACCATCACTTTCACGCTCATCTATTGGTGCGACAAATGGACTTTGCTAAGATGTTCCAACATCCCGCCGGCCCACGACCACACCATCGCAAAAGGCGTGGGCGAATCTCTTCCATTCGCCGCGATTCTCCATCTCGCCTTCGGAATCTGGATCTACACCCACCCACAGGTGTTCCCGACCACAAAAGTGGACGACCCCAACACCGTGCCGACGGGAGAGTTCATGAACGCCGGCGACAGACTTTTGTGCAAGTCATCCTTCCCGTTATTTTTCGCGCTCATTCTGCTCATTCTCACCATGTTCACCGAAAAGTGCGCGATGTTCCTCAAATTTCTCATCGAGGAATTACGCGATTTCATCAATGCAGGCTGTCGGAGGCTACCGAGCATCTTCTGTTGCTGCTGCCGGCGGTGCCCCTGCAAAATCAGAAAACGGGTCACCAAGGGCTTAGAGAAAATCGCAAATGGCCTCCATCTGTTGGCGGGGGAGGAGGCGGAAGCCGAGGTGACGAAGGGGAGGTATTCGGAACATGTACCGAAGCTGAAGGTAAGCACATTTTAACTGAGCAAAAAAATATTAAATTTTCAAAAAAATATTTAATAAATATTTTTCAATCTCCATTATACTAGACCAGAACGAAACATTATTGCTCCGTAAGAATTATGAATTTTTTGCCCAGTTAAAATGTGAGCACAAGCTGAAGGAGAAACGCTTCCTGCACACCTACCAGCCACAGTATAATGAGAAGTATGGCATGAAGCTGAAAAAGTTGCATCAGATGAAGAGGGAATTGAAGCGCGCCGCGAAAAAAGTAAAACAGCAGGAGTATTCCCCAGAAAAAACGCAGGAGAAAAAGAACAAGAAGAATTCCTCCGAAAAACGCGATTCCTCCTCCTCCTCCTCGTCCAGTAGCGCCAGCTGCAGCAGCAGTGCGACAAGCAAAACTAGTAGCAGTAGCGCTGGTTCCACGGAACAGGATTCCGTCGAAACTTCGACCGCGAGCAGTCCGGATGTTTATAGTGCGACCGGCGGGATGCGATATAGGAGCTCCAAATACGGGGCTAATGCATCCGAATCGAGCCCGAGCACATCGCCGATCGGAGAGGCGAAGGCAGAAATGGATGGAGACAAAAAGAGATGGACGATAAACACAAAAAACATCGTTGCGGCGAAGAAGGGGCAGAAAAAGCCTGCACGAGAAGAGGCCCAAGTCTCGATAGAGGTACAGGACGATTCCAAGTCAAAAGTCCCTGCGAAAACCAAGTCTCCAGGTAAGTCCCGTGCTCCCCAGTGAGTTTTACCCCGCCCCCCCCCCCCCCCCTCGTAGAAAAAGTGGTATACGTTAGTAATTGGTAAACTATCTTTTTTTGTATCATATTTCGGGTCAACGACTCTCGCTTGATGGCGTTGTGTATTGTACAGGCCGCACGAGTGCCGTTGTTCTGCCGTGAGCTCTATTCACTGTCTCTGTATTAACAGGCAGGGAACAGTTGCGGGAATTTCGGTTTGTTCCTGTCTGAAGAATTTTGATTTTTTCTCGTCAAATTAGCGTAATTTCTAGTTGATAATTTCAAGTTGATACTCGTTTAGCGAAATCTTTTGACAGGCAAGTGAGGCTGCCCCAAGAGGCGGCCAGGGACAGGTGTTTATACACTGATCCTCTCGTCAAATTAGTGTAATTTCTAGTTGATACTTCTCCTCCATATAGATGGTTTCCTCTTTGTAGGAACTCACACATTGACCGCAACGAAAGAAAAAAACATATGATGTATACTAAACCAACGTTGCGATGTACATATCAGCTGTGAATTGAGATGAGCTTTTTTCTGATACTGGCAATCGTGAACGATTTTTGCTAACTGCTACACCTCGCCGCATGTTATTGTTCGGGGGGCAAATCAACCCCTGTTTTTACGACGGCCTATTTCAGTTTGGCATATCCTTCTGGTTGCGAATAGTGTCCAAGACCCATTATAGTTGCGAATTGCGAGCAAAAGGTTTTAGTTTGAATGCCTATAACGGGGGTTCTTCGGGTGGTTGATGGTGCTCGAGGGCGGCTGTGGGTGCGAGGTAGGGGTACGAGGGGGGCGACAGTGTTCGAGAGTCATAGAATCGTTCCGAGAGCGCATCGATCGAGAGAGCGGCAGGCATCAGTGCGAGCATCATCCGTCCAAACATGTGTGTTGCCTCCCGCGTGACGCGAAATTGTTCTTTCCGATACAACCGCAGAGAGTCTAATTTGAGACTGTGCCCGAACTGCAAAATGGCTCCCCGTGACGCGAGTCCGTCGGCGAACTCCGCCGGAAAAGGGAGAGACAATGACAATGTGGACAACTCAGGTTGAAACCGAATTTCATTTGATTTTCTTCCGCGATATTAGATGTTCATTTGACTACGTTCAGGCCTACAGCCCGCCCATACGATTGCCGTGATTCAGAAAGTGAAAAAAACTCTACTCCCAAAAAAAAGCTCCATCCACGCCTACGCCACCACTGTCCACGACGCCAGGGTCGTCCTCGCACGAGAAGCCGGCGACGACCGCCCCGCCGCCGCCGGGATTGGTGATGGAAAAGGGTTCCCTCGCGCGAATTGACGGTTTAGCCAAGCGCGCAGATCTCAACGGGAAGTTTGGCGCCATCGGCAATTTTCATGCGGCGAACGGCCGCTACGAAGTCACACCTTTAAACTTAGAATTTCCTCGCCCGTCTGAGGGCTCGGAAACTGACGGTCGGATTGAGCCGGTCCTCATCAAACAATCCAATTTGGAGGAAATCCCTCTCGTGGTCCTCATGCCCTGCCACTGTGATCATGAGCCAGACCCAAGTGTGTTCGCAGAACGAGTACGGTCTCTACTGAGTTTGGGACATCAAACCCGCATGCCGGGCGTACGGCCGCAAATTATCATCAGCCTGTCGGCGGAGAATGAAGAGGTGGAGCAATTTCAGAACAGCATGGCACATATTTTGGAAAAACAAGACAATATGCGCGTAACCGTTGTCACCACTGGCACCCAGCAATTTTCGAAGCTGGAACACATCAAAAATGCTCTCGAATCGCCGGCGGTTCCCGAGGACGCCTGGGTTTTCTTTCAAGGCGATAACGGGAGTTTGAGCGGCACCACCAGGCTCTTCTGGCTGGTGAAGTGGATATGGGAGCTGGATTCGCGGGGGGCCAACGCGGGTGGCGGAATTACCGCGGACAATGAGAACGCCCCCACCAACATAATTTGGTCGCCGAGCGGCATCGCGGCAACGCCCGAGGCAGAATTGCCGCAGGAATTGGATTGGGGGAATGTGATGAGAGCCGCGAAAAAGCACAAGCGAGGATACATTACGTCGAATACGGCGCGGGAAAAGTTTATGAAAGGGAGTCGCGACATTCAACTCTAGGAATTTTGCGCGCGAAAAGAACTTGTCTCCGATTTCTTCGTCTGCCACTCCTCGGGGGATAATACTCCGGATTGGTATTCGAATAAGAGCTCAACCGTTGCGCTCGCGCAATTTATGTTCGGGCAAACCTTTTACCCTGGAGAAGATACCCCCGATGAACAAAACTTGGCGCAGACGGTGCGGGAGCTACCTGCTGCAGTCGAGGACGAATTCCTTTTTTTCTGGGCCGAGCCGGAAAGTTGTGAAGTCAGCATATTGGCCCATGGAACGGATGGCAGCGCCACGGACAAGTGGCTGTGTAACCAACCGCAGCACCCGTTCCGGGGATGTTTTGGAGACGAGAAAGATGGTTCCTCAAATCTCCGCCTGAAACTTGCGTGCGTCCCACCACCGATACCCGGCGCATTCGCGATCATGGATGTCTTCGGCCCGTGTGTGGGCGATGTGGTTGCCATTGTATGGATGCTATTCAACAGATTTGCGAACTTCGGAGACTATTGCCATATGCTGCCCTACAATTTCAGCAACCTGTATGTGTTTCTCGAAAAGAGCACGGGAAGCGCCAGCATCGCGGACCAACTGTTGCAGACGGGGATTTGTGTGATTCTAGAAGGGCACACGAGAAGCCCCAGCATCACGGAGTTATTGTTGCAGAAGGGGAATTGTTTCCAAGCGTATCGACATTTCCGGGCTGTCGCGAATATGGTGAAGAATTACCGCGAAGTATTTCCCGAAATATTTACGGATATCGATACTTCCGTCACAGACTATTGGGATCGAATGGAAGAATACGGGGGCGACCAGATACTAAAGAGGCGACCGGAAGATCAAGCAGAGGCTCTGCGAAACCTCGTGGGGCACATACGGGCGTGCGTTGACATTTTAGTGGAGTTTCATGCCAAGCAGGAGGCTGAGAACCAGTCGGAGATTGGGAAGGTGCCGTAATCAATGTCGACAGTTCAGTTTCCGACAGTTGCTTTCAGTCAAGTAAAAAAATGGTCAGTACAGAAGAATGTCAATCGAGCAAGAGAGAGTCCAAAGAGGTTCTCGCACGTGTCACTCCGTTTCTGAACACAGATTGTGATTCTGTACCGGTTTTCTGTCAGTGTTTCAAAATATATTCATCTCCCATCCCTGGTATAGGGGGCGTATTCGAAATTTGCATGTGGGTGTATCAAGGAAGGCGGGTCGGTCGGCATGGTTGTCCTGCATGTTCTTTCTCATGGTCCCCGGCGTCTGTGGGTCTTGGTCTTTGGGTCTTGGGATGCATTTTATGTCAGTGACTGTCAGTCTTGCATGATGATTTGTCGTTGGTCAATTCCATTCCTCTCGCATATGAAAACGGGTAGTACACATTCTCTCAGTAGCAGCAGACCACTTTAAGTTTTCAGCGCGAACCTTTGTTCAGCGTTTTATCAGAACCTGCCAAACCAGGTCAGTTTCGGCTTCCGGTACAAAAAAGAAGCTGCCAAACCTAATCTGATCATTTGAACGCCGAACCAGTTTGTCGGTCCCTATTTAATGCCGTACTAGAAATCACACAAAAGACTCACTCAGTACGGTTCAGTCTCCTGCGACTACTAACTGCAAGCCGAACTGCAGCAACACAGAGAAGAACCATGTCGTGCTCAAAGATGGCCCTGTGGGCCGTAGGAGGGGCGGCGACAGCTGCGAGCGCCATGACCGAGCACAGGGGCCAACCCCCCATTTGGGTCACCCCTCTTGCCAGGCACAACATCGAGCCATCCCCCGAATCTTTCCTCGATCGTGAAGAAGAGGACGCGAAAAAACCGAAGCGCATGATGGAAACGGAGGTGGACGCGCGCGGAAATATCCACCGGACCAAATCCGGCGCGAATCACGCTCAACCTATCTTGCCCGACAGCACTGCGTCGTCGTCTTCCAGTGCCATGGAGGAAGACGTTGCCACGGATACCGCGAAGGCCGGATGCGGCGATGGAGGTAACGGCGCAAATGGATGCGGCGACGGAGGAACCGGAACGGGAACCGGTGGCACTGGCCAACAAAAGGCTAACCGTCGCGCCGGATGCGGCGACGGAACCAACGGCGCAAACTGCGGCGATCCGCCCGGAACGGGAACCGGCACTGGCCAACACTCGTTTGTGGGTCCCTACTCGTTTGTGGAGAAGGAAGTGAAGCACACGATCAAGCCCATCCACTCGCCGTTGAACCGCGTGAAGTTCAAGTCTAAGTGGGGTTTTTCTCGAGTATTAGTTTTGGGTCTGATTTAGTCATAATTCTTAATGTTATGGAACTATAAAATTAATTTTCGTTCCGCGAATCTGCTCTTAGGCATACTGCAGAAGAACTATATGGAAAATATTATTAACTACTCCGTACTAAGAAAAACCCAGTTTACGAAAAATTCAGCGCATTGCAGATGCAGGCGTTGCGAACGTACCACAAGAGCAGGCGCGAAGAAGCGGATGCTGAGCGCGCGGAGGAAGAACTGCGTAAGCACATTTTAACTGGGCAAATAATTCATAATTCTTACGGAGCAATAATGTTTCGTTCTGCTCTAGTATAATGGAGATTGAAAAATATTTATTAAATATTTTTTTGAAAATTTAATATTTTTTTGCTCAGTTAAAATGTGAGCACAAGAACTGCAGATGAGGAAGAAGAAGGAACACGACCGGCTGGAGGGATATTTGAGCCAAAAGCGTTCCCAGGCCGTGACCCGTTTGGAAAATCTCTACAATTCCCAGTACGTCGGCGGCATCGGTGTGGGCACAAAGTCCATGGAAGAAGTCGTGGGTGCATCTACTTACTTTTCGCGCGGATTCTATTTGTAGTGTAGAAACATGTCGATTTAAGTCGATCATTATACGCTGAGCAGTACATAATTATCTGATTCCTCGTTTAACAAATATCAATTTTTTTGTTCGGTTAATACCATCTACGGTAATAGAAATCAATCAGGATTATATCAAAAAGCCGGAACAAAAAATCCCCCCTTTGCAGCATGTCATGAGAGGAAGAGATGCACTCACACAGCAGCCCAACTGCCCCAGGGTTGTCTGGCGAGCACCGATAACTCGGTGCAATTCATTGCCAAGCAATTTCTCACGGAGGATACGCAAAAGTGCCATTTGGAGGAACAGACCACGGTGAACGTCGTTTTTGATACCGGGTCCACCAACATCTGGATCGCCTCCGACCTCTGCAGCAAGCCCCCCTGCACCAACGCGGATAGGCACCGGTATTATAATGTTATTATATTGCCGTTTGTGTTCGTCAATTCCAGTCTGGTTAGTTCGAGAGAAGAAGAGAACACAAAAAAAAATCATACTATTTCTCATACCCGATTTTCCAGATCTACCATTATACTAGACCAGAAGTTGAACGAAACATTATTGCGACCCCGAAATAATTATGTTTTTTTTACCCGCAAAAAAAAACACACCCAACAGCTACTCCAACAAGAACTCCGAGACGTACAAGGAGCCTACCGGAGGAGTTCAGTACCTCGACATCGAATTCGGTACCGGCGAGCTCAAAGGCCCCCAGGGCGTCGACGACTTCCATATCGGGCCCTTCACGGTAATTTGATTTTGGTTACAGTTTTGTGATCGGGAGGTAGTCTTCGTTGCGACCGCAGGAAGAGTCTACTAGTTGGTTTTCATTGTGCACCATGGATTTGACTGAAATGAAGTAGACTTTAACTTTCTCGAGTCGAAACTGGCAACTGCATAGTCAGCCCCTGAAAGTGGATTTAATTAATATCCGAAAAAACTTAAAACCAACCCCCCCCCCACACACACATCATACATTAGGTGAAGAAGCAGACCTTCGGGCTGATCGAGGAGGAGATTGGCGACGCGTTCCTCACGATCCCGTTCGAGGGCATTCTCGGGTTGGCCTGGCCTTCTATGTCCGCGAATGGCGTCGTCCCGTTCTTTGACAACGTGATCGACCAAAAAGCGTTGAAAGTGAACGAGTTTGCGTTCTATTTCAACCCGATGGAGGCCAGCAAGACGACCGAGGAACCGAGGAACAACGCCATTTTCTGGGGCGGCGTCGACTCGTCCTTCTACGAGAAGCCCATCCGCATGTACCCCACCTCGCAGCACCACTACTGGGCGATCCGCCTCTACGACTTCAGGATTGGGGACCGCAGGTAGTGCTGTTATTCCATTTTCCGGGTAAAAAAATCATAATTCTTTCGGAGCAATAATGTTTCGTTCTGGTTTAGTATAATGGAGATCGAAAAGCGGGTATGAGAAATATTATGATTTTTTGTACCGTTTTATGGGCGGTGTTTCAGGTAATTTCGAGATCATGCTCGCAAAAAAATATGGAACAACAAAAATTGCAAAAACGAGCTCGGAAAAACAAATGCTAGGTTCAACATCGAGACCGGAGAGGAGCTTCCGCGAAAACACGGGTCTAGTTTGATGGAAAACAACTTTGTTCGCGACGGACGCAAGAGCCAAATCACCATCACGGACTCCGCGTATTTATTTTTTTCGGACTCGTCGGCTTATTTTTCCCGGCAAAAAAATCATAATTATTTCGGGGTCGCAATAATGTTTCGTTCTGGTCGACTCGTATAGTGGAGATCCAAAATCGCTGGCATATTGGCGGATATATTTCCGAGTCCCATTCTTCAAGTTTCCCTCCATAGATTCTTTTGCGTGTATTCTTCACGTTTCTTCGAGATAATTTCCGCAGTCCGTACTGCTAATCCAAGTCTTTTTGCGAGTCTGAACACTATTGAACAAACGAATCGGAATGTCAAATCTATAAACACTAAAATCAGCGATTTCGAGGGCCAGGCCGGCAGCAGTTTTGCAGAGATCCAGTACGAGCGCCAGCCGCAGCTGGTCGCCGATACGGGCACGACCTATTTCACGGCGGAGAAGCAGCTTTACCGCACTCTCGTCGCTGAGCTGTATAGGTCGATTCCCGGGGTATATAATTGTCAAATTTTCCAAATTTCCATTTTTCGATCTCCATTATACTAGACCAGAACGAAACATTATTGCTCCGTAAGAATTATGACTTATTTACCCCGGGAATCGACGTGCACCGCTGAGCTCCCCTCCCGTCCCTGCAGCGAGGTGAACGACAAGACCTACCCGCCCCTTGTCTACGGTATCGAGAACCAGGAGGGCCACAGGGAGGAAATCCACATTCCGCAGCAGATCTACATGGTGTAGTGTGCACGTCTCCGGGGCAAATAATTCATAATTCTTACGGAGCAATAATCATATGTTTCGTTCTTGTCTTAGGTATAATGGAGATCGAAAAATATTCATTTCTGAAATTTCACAATGAATTTTGCTCCGGAGAAATGCGCGTACTCTACATGGTGACCGACCCCGATGACAACTGCGATCTCGCTTTCATGCAGATCGACTTGCCGAAGCAGCACGGGCCGGGCATGCTTTTGGGTGAGGTGTTTATGCGCCACTATTTCACGGTCTTCAGTCGCGAGACGCATGGTGACCACGAGGGATTCGGAGTGGTCTAAAACACTGTTCCCGATTCATTTTCTTTTTCCGGGTAAAAAAATCATAATTATTTCGGAGCAATAATGTTTCGTTCTGGTCTAGTATAATGGAGATCGGGTATGAGAAATATTATGATTTGTCGGAGTGTTGTCGCCAGTTACATGAACCATTGTAGTATGAATTTATCATCATTGATTGTCGGCATTAAATTGAGCATTAAATACTGATAGTGTTCGTTACTACGAATTATTCCGATACTGATCAGAACTGAGTGTTTTGGAACAGGCTCGAGGGATTCGTGGGGTTTGCTCCCTCGAAAGTGGGCGACGGAGTGAACATAAAGTTGCAGGATCTGAGCAACGCCCCGGGAAAGGCATTCATGCTCTAAGAAGTTGAGCATGTTTTTGTTCATGTTTTAGTACATTAAACATGTGAGGGGTGTGGGTTTTTGGGATTTCGGCGAATAGGGTCGGGATCAGGTAGTTTTTTTAGGGTTTTGGGTAGTATTGTGGCTGGGGTGAGAACGGAAGCGGTACACGTGTAGTAATACGGGGGCGGGGGATCGGCGCCTCCGTATTAGGGCGGGGGCCCGGGCGGGGTTTGCGTAAGTAAAAAAGGGTCGTATTTCTTCCAAGTGATAATATTCGAATTGATTTTGGCCGAGTCAAGTTCCGGGGCAAGACTCGCAGCCCCGCGAAGAGGCCGTAGTAGTTCAACACGTTTTATTCGATTTGAAACTTTTTCCGGGTAAAAAAATCGTAATTATTTCGGAGCAAAATCGGGTATGAGAAATATTATGATTTTTTTTCTGGTATTTCAAAACACATATATGCAAAAAAGAAAACAAAAAGGGTTCACGTGGTCCAACATTATATCCATGGGTACTATCAACATTATGTCGTAACAACGTAGTTATATCTGCTTGGTGTGGACGACAACCGTCCACCAAAACATTACGTAGAGTCGTGAACCAGAGAAAAAGTCGTAGACGATAGCTAAGTTTATGATACGAGGGAAAAAACAACATCACCGACAACTCGGGGGATCACGGGTTCGGCAATGGTATACGGCCGGTACATTCCTCTGAGTCGTGAAAAAAAATCCTGAAATTGAAATTTCCGGTTAACCCCCGGAAAAGGAAACAACATATGAATCGAGGTTTTTGAGTTGAAGGCAAGCACGCCAACCTCAGGGAGTTCCACAGACTTTTTCGTGGAAGAAAAAGAAATGGGGGTGTCTTGATCAATAAAATATTTTGTACAATAGTGTTTTCGGCAATAAATTGGAAAGGAAAGTGAATCACAAGGAATACTAATACTATAGGTCCCACACAGTCCGTGTTGTGGGGAACATTGGTTGTGTCATAACATGTTAGATGCAGAGAGATGAAACGTCGGCGGCCCAGACAGCCCGCATCAGACAATAGTGTGATGGGTGCCGTCCCATACGTCGGTGTAAATGCGTCGAGTTAGTAGTAAGAAGACATCCTTCGAACAAACAAGTGCATTGACACTCAAAATGAGTTCCTTATTATCTGGGGGCTGCACTTTTATGAGGGTCGATATGTTAGGGCGAACAATCCGAGGGTAGTTGGGTTTGTCATCTGGTGGTGGTGGGCCGGGGGGTTGTGGTTTTGCTGTCTGTATGGGTCCTTGTTCGAGATACCATATCTGCCGCGGCTCGCGCATTTCAAAATTGCCGTCGACTCGAACTGCCCCTTTTGACAGAAATGTTCTGCGGTCTCGACGCAATGAGTACACTATCCCTATTGCACACCAATTAATATCGGCGTTACAGATTCAAGCGTAGAGAAGACCACAGACAGCGGTCACGTTAGCACGGCGGCCGCGTAAATCATAGTACGTAAAAATAGACAAAGAAGAAGACAAATCGAGAACTACGAAGAAGAAAAACACGAGAGGGAGAAAAGACCGCCCACGACAGAAGAAAGAAGCAGGAGAAAAAATAACATGCCTCCCTGCGTTCGAACAAAAATAACATTTCGTTCAATAAAAAGAGGGCGCAACCATAAATCTCCAATGTAGCCCTCGGGTCGGAAGAGAGCTGGGGGCCCACTCCTTCCTTTTTGGAACGTAGATACTACACCCCGCAGTCGCTACAGGGCCTGAGACCAGTAATTTTTTGCGCGCAGGGATAGGGGCTGTAGTTCTTGCCGACAGCAGTTTTGCGCGCAGAGTCTAATCTGGCTGCTCGACTCGCGAAAATGGATCTGTCGAAACGCTCGCGAAATGCGTCCTCGTCACAGGCGAAGCCGAATTCCTCCATTCGTATAGGTCGATTCCCGGGGTAATTAATTATGAAATGTTCCAAATATATATTTCTCGATCTCCATTATACTAGACCAGAACGAAACATTATTGCTCCGTAAGAATTTTGAATTATTTACCCCGGGAATCGACGCGCACCCTCCATTCGGCAATTCCGCCAAGGCGACCCCATGGACGAAAAGGAATCCAACCGCACATGGGAAGCATTGAGGGATGCGATGCGCCAAATACACGCGCACAACGCATCCACGCTCAGTTTCGAGGAGCTGTATCATGACATACTATTTATTTTGTTGGGGGGATTTTGTCTTCGTCTGTTGTATGATACCTGTAGGGGAGATTCCTATATCAAGCATCAGTGACACGGTTCTGTCTCGGTGTCGGCAGTGTGTGGTGACACAGTACGAGGTGCGATTCTTGAATTTGCATCGAGTCGGAGTCTCCCCCTGTCAGGCTCCCCGGTTCGACACGGTAATACTAAAATCTTTGAAAAAAAAGATATCGCAATGCCTACAATTTAGTGCTGCATAAATACGGAGAATTGTTATACAATGGAGTCACACAGGTCGTGCAGGAACATCTACAAAAATGCGCAGTGCCGGTGGTCAATGGTAATTTATTCTGATTTTGTTCAGGTGTGGGGTGTGTGAACTCTTTCACGAAAGTCAATTGAATTCCACGCATTTCCGCCCCAGGTGTTATCGAAATCTCAAACCAAAAAAAAATCCCATCTCCATCATCCTAGACCAGAACGAAACATTATTGCTCCGAAATAATTATGAATTATTTGCCCGGAAAATGGAAGTCTCAAACCAAAAAAAATCCCCAAGCGACCGACGACCAGCTTCTTGTGGCCCTCAAGGAGCAGTGGGACGACCATAAAATGACGATGACCATGATACGGGACATTCTAATGTATATGGAATCTGTGATTCTGTCGTATCGCGGGGGTTTTATCTCATGTACAGCATCTATTACTTCGCCCGTTTCGGTAAACCGACTCCGCGCGGATAATTTGAAGTATCAAACAACACGGAGCACTTAAGAAAAAAACCAAAGGTACATGGACCGCAATTATGTGAATCAGTTTAAGAAGATCCCCGTGTACACGATGGGGCTAATAACATTCCACCAGTTCGTGTCAGGGCACGAGAAGGTGAAGGACAGACTATTGCGGATCATGCTGCAAATGGTAGCCTCAGAACGCGAGGGTATGCAGATGGATAGGATGCTCATAAAACACACGGTATCATTGAGCTGTTCTTTTCTTGTCACACTGAGGACCTCTGAGAGGTTTTGTTGCTTGGAAATGGTTCCAGTTAGTTCGTGACATTTGCTGCAGTCGCAATTCAGTTGGAAACCAAACAATATAAAAGACAACAATGGCTCTCCATTATACTAGACCAGAACGAACCTTTATTGCTCCGTAAGAATTATGGCCTGATTTACCCGGACAAAAAAAAAGACAACAATGCTCGTGGAGTTGGGCCAGACGGACCGCAATGTGTACAAGGAGAACTTCGAGAACTGGTTCATCGACGACGCCGAGAAGTTCTACCGGGTAGAAAGCAATAAATACATATCGGAGAACACATGCACTGACTACTTAAAAAAAGCGGCCTCGCGAATCAAAGAGGAGAAGAACAGAGTCCACAAGTAGTTTAATGGATTTTTCCTAAAGAGGGTATTTTTACAGCATCACGGTACCACCCCGCTACATTCCTTGAATAGACTGAAAACAACATAATCGCAACACAAAAAACTCATTGGAAACAAAACAAAAGTTGCCTCGACGAGTCGACGATGGACCGCGTTCTGCAATTAATGGACAGGGTGTGGATCCTCAGCCACTACGAAACCCTTGTATCAATGCCGGCCAGCGGCTGTCGGTACATGTTCCTCAACGACAAGTGGGATGACGCGAAATTGCTCTACACGCTGTTCTCCCGCTGCCCACAGACCTTGAAGTCGGTCCACAAAATAATGACGCAATGCATCAAGGAAGCGGGCAACGACATATTGGGGGACACCGAGAAGGTGAAAGACCCTGTCGTGTTCATCAAGGCGATATTGAGTATTTTTGTGCTTTTTTTGGGCGCTGTGAATCAAGAGAGTGCTCGCAAACTTTCTGCTCCTGCTCCCAAATCCCGACGAGTTTGGCCATGGCGAGTGCCCCCCCATAAGTTGGCGTACAGACGCGGTCGGCTTTTCTCTGTGATAAGACAAAACGTGGGGTCTTTTTACTGCTCTGAGATACACAAAACCCTCTTCGCCCACACTGCACCGATACCCGGCGCGTACTTCGGATACTTGTGACCCCTTTTGCAGTGCGTGGATTTGCAGTTCCGTGCGTTGACAGTCTCGGGTGAGTTTCCCCCGATAATCCTTATACGCGCTGGAGACGTCCTCGTAGATGCCAAGGTCTACGGCCCCTTGGCACGACTCGTGATCGACGGTTAGCAGTCTGTTTTCCTTGAGCTTCATCGCGGCCCGCCAATCCGATGTGGTGGAAATAGACGTGGCGATTTCGCCGGGGCTGAACGGACGGCACGTGGTGAACGCCGGGCGCATCTTTCGGACCGCATCTAGCTTGGAATCGTTGAACGGACGCAAAACGTCGTTGTAATCCAACGCGCCCATGTAGGACCGGAGGTCTTCCAACAGACAGTTGGGGAAAGCGGAGTCGAACCCGAGCGCGCGAGTGGAGCAAACGGAATGAGCACGGGGGGCGGCTCATTTCGCGTCGGATCTTTCAATCTGGGCTTCTCGCCCTCGGATGGCAAACTGACGGTCGTTGGTTCATAGAGCGAGAATATCGGCGCCCATTTCTCTCTGCCCTTGAAACGATTCTTGCGCCGGATAGTACACACGTGGTTTTATTATGCCCTGCGCCGGTCAAGCTTTTTTAATCGATCGCCGTCTCGCACTCCTCCGTGACCGCCGTAACATTCGTCTCTTAAATTCGGTCACTTCGTTTGTTCGGCAATCCTTTTCGCGGGGGCAAACCGGGGCAACGTTGACTACAGTTCACAACTTCTGAGACCATCGTTTAATAAGCGGTTCTGCCGCCTAATTGCTGCATAAATCAAACACCTCAAAATCAAGTGGGCCAAAACCCCGGCCACGAAATTTCGACAGGGCTTTTGTGATCGTGTTGGTTTTGAGTCGTTGCCAACTGTTGAGTCTGCGTCAGCGCTAACCCTCTGTCACTGAAAAGAACTCCCGGATGACGGTTGACGCCCGCTTCATGCGGCCACTCGTTGCGCGCCGCTACCATCGACATTCCAACGCATCAAAGGGCAAACGTGATTTGCAGCCTTCTCCGGCCCGCACGGAGACCAGCCCTAAATCGATGCAGGCTTCATGTTCTAACAGGAACTGGATTGCTTGTGGCGTTGCCTCCGATGGGTGGACTTTTCGGAGGATGGAGAACACATCCCTGGGCTTGGTTCCCCGCGCCATCGCGGCACTCACCGCTGCCAGGAGCGGTGGGAATGCAGGATCAGGGGCGAACAGATGATCAAATAAATGGGAAAAGGCTGGTCCTTGTCAGTTTCCTGAAAGGGACGCCCATGAAGATGGAACAGTTTGAAGTTTTTTTTCGACAATCCAACCGGTTGGATGTGGAGGGTTTTGCGCATATCTTGGGCGGTCGCCCGGTTCAGTCACTCCTCCGTTGCTTTCGCAATGCTTGCCGGGGGGTTCTTAATGATTTGCCTACATTTCTCCTTGGAGGTCGGATAAACCTTCGGCCGGGGAGGGAACCGCCGCGAGAACAACCACTTACCCCCGCAGAACGCCCCGCATCGTGTCGATTTCGGCGGCGGACGGCGCCGGGCGGGCCCGTCGTTTCTCGACGCAGGCGCTGCAGGGCGCGTTCGGCCTGCACCTCCAGCAGATACCGGATCTGCTGGAGGTCGCCGCCAGAAAAGGCCCGATGCCTCCTGACATACCGATTGAATCGCGCGTCCCCAAATTGAACCGTATCGTTGTGGCAATCTCCGGCGCGGGGCCCCATTCAAGGATAAGCCGCTGCATAGGGGAACAAGCAGGGTAGCTGGTCTCCAAACTGTAGCGTGGGGACAAAAATCCATGCCTGTCATAACATTTTGAGGGTGGACGTTTTTGGAATTAAATTTTGGAATTCCGCCATGCAACCCGGTTGGATTTCCAGTTACGGATCGTGTTTTTATTCGTTCCGGGTGCGTAGACAAATCCGCTGAGCCCGTCAAACATTGTCATCCCGCGATTGCCTTTCCGTCTTCGTATTGCATCCGCAACGTATGCGCGTCCTCCCTCATAAAGAGGAAGCCGCGGCTACAGTCGCAAAACGGCCCTCATAAAACACCGCATCTCATACGACGTCTATGATACCAAACCTCAAATGGTCGCTCTTTACCAATACGACGTCTATCAAAACCAGCGCCGGGTGTCGCGCACCTCGTCATGGAACCCGTAAGAAGCGGGATCCTAATGGAAGAACGATATTCATTGGATTAAACGGGGATACGAACCTTGTTCCGGGCCCGCTTCTTCTTTTCCGACCAGGTTTTCGGGGCAGCCCTGTGTAGCAAATAACCTCGCTGTATTTCGCGCACCGATGCATTTTCCGGTGACACGGATCCGCAAGGCCCCCCTACCGCCCCCAACGCGATCTTGTCCGAGAAGACGGCTGCGAAACAGTTCTTGTCGTACATCGACCGCTCAAACGCGTATCGTTTTAAGCCTCCCATAATTTCATGTATCTGTCGCGAATCGGCGGTTTCTTGGAATGCTTCCAAGGCCATTTCTAATGACGGGAAGGGAGTCTAAGAGCACGTGACTTCGGTACGCGTGCGCGCACGCGTACGGGAACGTTGTCTCGATCTGCCGGATGTTTTGCAAAAATGGCACGACATCTTTCTATCTTGGAGAAGAGCGTCGGTGGCAACTTCGTCAAGAACTTGTTCAGCGGCTCCCGTCCAGAATTTCGGGCACTGATATTTATGGGACTTCTTCGGTACGCGAAAGCGTGCGCGTGAAATTGAAGGCATCTCCCGCCGCCTGCAACTCATAGGCAGTAGCTGCGATCTGGGCCACCTCCTTCGTCAGTAGCCGTGCTGCGGCAGCCCGCCGTCGGCATCAAGGAAGCGACGTAGAAACCATATTGCTGCCAGGAACTGCCGACTTCGCTCCGGACCCTGGGCCCTGCGCGAAATCAAATGGTTTCCACGGAACCCCCCCCCCCACCAAAATTAAAAAAAAAAAGATCTCCGCGAAAAGTACCTGAAGTTCGTGAACCAGTCGTTCATGGAGTCGAAGGAGTTCCAGCTGAGCCTAAAAACGGCGTTCGAGGAATGTCTAAATCAGGACACGAAGACCGCGCAATATCTATCAATGTTCGTCGACGATTTGTTCAAAAAGGGACTGAAGGCAGCAGGCAGCGACCGGGAGATAGAGGCCAGTTTGGATCAGGTTACATTTTGAGAATTTGAGCAGCCGTCTGAAATTTCATAAATCACGATGACGCGAAAAGTGTCTTTGATTTGTCATTGATTTCTTTTCTATCCATTTTCTTTTGAGAACCAAAATAGGAATACTATGGGCATGCAACCGTCAATCGGAATATCAAAAACAAATGTACCCACTCAGGCCATAATAATATCAAAAAACAAATGTATCACTCAGGCGGTCTCCGTGTTCCGATATCTGACGGATAAGGACATCTTCGAGACCTACTACCGGCAGTATTTATCGAAACGCCTCCTCTCCCCAAATAGAATGGTCTCCGAGGAGAGCGAGCGAATAATGATCTCCAAGCTGAAGAGTATTTACCATTGTTGATGTTTCTTCCTTTTGGGGGGTCTGTTTTCGTTGTCGTAAGAGAAAGCGGCGGATGCGTCATTTGACATTGGCATTTGTTCGCGTTGTTAATTTTGGCGCAATAACTTTATTCAGAAAAACTGCTGCAAACCCTCAAACCTCCAAAAAAAAAAAAAAAAAAATTAAGATGAGTGCGGACATCAGTACACCATGAAGCTTGAGGGCATGTTCACGGACATGCGAACATCCAGTGAATTGACGCGCCAATTTGCGCAAGCTGAGGGGAAGAAGTTATCCCTCGAGGTAGTATACCAGCATGTTTCTGTTCCTTGCTTCTCTCTGATTCCCAGAGTCTTTATTATCAAACCGTTCCCGTTAATCTTATACTGCAACTGTGCACGAAAAAACACGTACCCCAAAATGTCCCCCAAAAACCAAAACCACACACACAGTTGAAGATGAGCGTGCTCACGTCGGGGCACTGGCAGATGCCGAACCGGGGCAGCTCACAAGTCCCAAGACCGATGCAGGAAGCGCAGAATGTGTTTGAGAAGTTCTACACAAAGGGTAATCAGGGCAAGCAGCTCACATGGAACCACTCAAGTGGTCAGGCAGATTTGAAGGCGCGAATGCCAAAAAGTACTAACTTTTTGAGTTTTGTTCTTTTTTTTACCTCCGCGGTAGCGCTACAGATTTTGCGACTGGCGCCTCGGCGTGGGATTTGCCTCCAGTGGCGATCGATCGAACTGCAGCCCCGACCGTCGAGGAGCAAGCAAGACGTCGACCACGGCGAGCCACTTATGGACTCGCATTGGAAGACTTTCCCCGATCTCTTCAAGGCATAAGCGCCGCCGCATTTTCAAAACCCTCGCGGGCGCCCCCCGCGCAATGCGGCTTCTTAACTCGACGAAAAAACCGCCACCTCAGACAGGCCGGGGCCGCATAAGCCGCCAGCGGGGGCAACTGCCCCATACGGGAACTGCAAGAAGTGGGCGTTGTCTGCAACTGAATATCCGTTTCGGAGCAATATTGACAAAAAACGCAGAAAAACATAAAAAAAAACAAGGCAAGCACGAGTTCGTGGTTTCGACCTACCAGGCGTGCATTCTGTATTGTTTCAACAACGCCGACAAGCTGTCGTATGCCGAACTGCTATCACAAACGAAAATCCCCCTAGACGAATTCAAGCGGCACCTCCAATCGCTATACGTGCACCCCAAGTGCAAAATCCTCGTCAAACAGTTGAGTATTTGTTTTTACGGTGTTTTTATTTGTTTGGAGAGTTATTTGCGCTGGAAGTTTTCATTTCGGCGACCGTACAGTCAATTTTTCAGATACCGGGAAGCCCCCATCCATCCATCCAACAACACTAAAACCAAAAAAACAAGCGAACGGCGGCGCCGGCGGCGCATCATCATCCACCGGAGCTCCGGAGAAGTCTTCGCACAAGAAAGAGCCGCAGGAGGGTGACGTGTTTTGCATAAATGAGAACTTTGAGTCGAAGCTGATCAAGGTGAAAGGTAAGCACATTTTAACTGGGCAAAAAAATATTACATATTCAAAAAAATATTTAATGAATATTTTTCAATCTCCATTATACTACACCAGAACGAAACATTATTGCTCCGTAAGATTTATGAATTATTTGCCCAGTTAAAATGTGGGCACAGGTGAAAGTCCCTCTGATCACAGCGAAGAAGGAGGATTGGGCGGCGAGCGGCAGCGGTGCGCCCGGGGCTAACGGCATGGCATCAACCGTACCTGGCGGCACGGATATGCCTTCCTCGGTGGAGGAAGATAGAAAGCACTTGACGGAGGCTGTGATTGTGAGGATTATGAAGAGTAGGAAAACAATGGAGCACAATCCACTCATAGTTGAAGTGACGAAACACTTGCAGAATAGGTTTGCGCCCACACCCCAATTGATCAAACAGCGCATAGAAAAGTTGATCGAGCGGGAATATCTGGAGCGAGACCAGGAAGATTGGAAAGTGTATCGTTACCTGGCGTGAGTAACGCAACATGTCAAAAGTGTGTTCTCTCGTGGTCCTCTCCGAGGATGTACTACAGTCGAGTGTGCGGGCGCCCATTTTCCGGGCAAAAAAATCATAATTATTTCGGAGCAATAATGTTTCGTTCTGGTCTAGGATGATGGAGATCGGGTATGAGAAATATTATGATTTTTTTTTTGGCTTGAATGAAGTTAAAAGCGTTGGCAAATCTTCTTCGTGGCTGAATTAATAATCCACTCGTTGTTGTTTTTTCTTGAACCATTGCTGGTGCGCCCGTTCAGTGTCACCATCTCGCGATAATACGTCGCGTTTGGACCGGTGGTGCAGAACTACAGCGCACACCAGTGTTCGTTGCAATAATTGTTTTGATTCGATTTGACGTTAGTTTATTTAATACTCTCCTTTTGGTTTTGATGAACAGAGCTCTCCTAGTCTCAGACGACGTCTCCGTCTTATGAACACCACATCTCCTCGCAAATATAGAGTTTTCCTCCGACATCATAATAACATTATTAGGGTTGTTTGTTCCTCCGACACACAGTTTTTCGTGGTTCCGAGGAAGGGCCGACACACGCGTTTTTTTTTTCCGATTCCGGTTCGTTTTCCGGCAATAAAACGTAAAGCGATTATGTATCAACACGGATGTCATGAATAATATGTGGATTATGTTCTTCTCCAGAATTGCGACGTAATGGATTTGCGAGTTGCAGCCGCGAGTTGTGCGGCTCATTGCTTTAAACAAAGTGTGAAAAGCAAAAAGAGCAAAGCGGTTCCTTTAATACTAATAGGATCACGCGTGCCAGAACACAGTGTGAGAGATAGCCTTAGGGTCCTTAGGGTCCGGGAGGGGGTGGGGGGTAAAACTTATGTGCGGCGGTAAATCATCAGGGGTTTTCGTTGTGCGTCTCTGTGTGTGGGTATTACTATCCCTGGTGGTTCTGCCCTCGGAAGATGCCGGTGTCTCTCGTTGAAATTTGATGGTCGTCGCGCAGTAGGGCTAGCTAGTCTGGAACAAAGGAAAGAGTATTATTATTTGACGTATATTTTTCGTTTTTCTATAGACAACTCATTTTTCTCGATATTTTTTACCAACTGCGTTTGCCTAGTCCCCCCCTTTTAAGTTTTCTAATAAATTCAACAACCATTGGCATTGCTATTCAACTACCATGTCGACTCGGAACCGTGCAGCAGACTACGACGAGGCCCCACCGCAGAGCGACGTGGGGGTCACCGTGAACACATCCGGTGCCGCCGTAAGTGCATCTCTCCGGAGCAATTTAATTAATTGTGAAATTTCAGAAATGAATATTTTTCGATCTCCATTATGTTAGACCAGAACGAACCATTATTGCTCCGTAAGAATTATGACTTATTTGCCCCGGAGAGATGCACGCACCGGTGCCGCCAATTCCGAATTCCTGAGGAAGCAGCAGGAACACCGCGAGTTTGTGAAGCAATCGGTGGCCCAAGCGCCTTGGCCGGGCTGTTCTTCGGCGCAGGGGAGCGCGGTCTACGGTTTATTGAATAACCAGCAGATCTCCCATTTTCCGGGCAAAAAAATCATAATTATTTCGGAGCAATAATGTTTCGTTCTGGTCTAGGATGATGGAGATCGGGTATGAGAAATATTATGATTTTTTTTTATCAGAATAATAAGGGCGGATCATTGACAGGAGGCCAAGCCGGCCCAGGGGGGTCGGCATTGAGAGGAGGAAAGGGCGGGTTGGGGGGGAAGAATGCGGGCTCGTCGAAGGAAGCGCTCACAGAGCGGGAGCAGGCGATGCGGGAGCGCAAGAAGTTGTTGTGCACGTCGATTCCCGCGGTAAATATTTCGTAATTCCTACGGAGCAATAATGTTTCGTTCTGGTCTACTATAATGGAGATCGATAAATAGAAATATGGAAAATTTGACAATTACATACCGCGGGAATCGACCTTCACGAAGCTGTTGACGGTAGTTCCCATGGGTTCGCAGGAAGCCATCCAAAAGGAAATTGCGCAATACAAAGCCGAGCATAACAAGGAGAAATCCAGTCTTCTGCTGGACTACAAACTGAACAACCAGTCCGGGGGGCAGTCCACGACTGGTTCGCAGCAGCAGCAGCAGCAGCAGGCGGGGGACACGCCGGGCCCCGACGGTCACTCGGGGTCCGTAAAAAAAGGAGGAGGGGGTTTAGCAGGGCTACTAGGTTCGGTTTCGGGAGGGGGCCCATCATCAGTGTGCACATTTTAACTGGAACTAAATAATTCATAATTCTTACGGGGTCGCAATAATGTTTCGTTCTGGTCGACTCGTATAATGGAGATTGAAAAATATTCATTAAATATTCTTTTGCGACCACGTTAAAATGTGCTTACCATCATCACCCTCCGCGATGACGGAGCACGGAACCGGGGCGAAGAAGATATCCGACCCAACGGCGGGCGGCAAGAAGGAAGAGCAGACCTTTGCCGGGTAAGCACATTTTAACTGAGCAAAAAAATATTAAATTTTCAAAAAAATATTTAATAAATATTTTTCAATCTCCATTATACGAGTCGACCAGAACGAAACATTATTGCGACCCCGTAAGAATTACGAAATATTTGCCCAGTTAAAATGTGGGCACCCTTTGCCGGAAGCGTGATCGCGGCCGCACAGAACAAGGCGAAGACGCAACAGCTGCTCCGCGAGCAGAAAAAAAAGGAGCAGATGGGTCGGGAGAGGAAGGGTGTTTTGCCTCGTCGGAAATTGTTGTGATCAGAGTAGACATTAGGCAGAACCCCCTTGTGTGTCCGTCCTTCCTCTTCTTCCTTCCTTCAGGCTGCCTGATTCAGTCTGATAGTTCGTGACACAACTTCAAGCTAAGTTTTTGCTCAAGCTTAACACTTAATATTCGAACAAACTTAGCTTGCAAGTTGCGGCTAATTAGGGTGTGGACGGTTTCTTATTTAGATTTCGAAACAAATTTCGAAATCAGTTGATACTAAAACTGATGCCACCAATACAGTGATACACATATCTGATCATATGATACCCCCGTGAACGTGTGATTCGAACGATCCAATGAAAAGGTTTGTCGAAAGTCCTGAACGCCGCGAAGCAGACGATCGAGCACGCCAATCGTAAGAAGGAACTGCTGGAAAAAAGTTTGGTGCAGGACAAATCAGGTGAAAGCGGTTGTTCTCGGGACGCTAATATTTATTCGACGTTTTTTTTGCTGCCATCTCCATATAATTTATATGATCAAACTCACACTAGAACGACCATTGGCATCACTATTTCCGTATAATAAATATGTTGAGAAGAATTATGATTCTCTTTACCCCCGGGAAACACCACTGCCCGTAAATCCGTCTACCAGAAAATCAAGGAAAGCAAGGAAGTGTTCGAGAAAATGACTTCGCGAAGTCCAGGTTTGGCCAAACTCCTTCCCTCGAACAGGGATAGGGTCCGCAATTTGGAAAGGAAGCAGCGGCGATCCCTTCGCACGGCCAGAACGAAAAAAAATCATAATATTTCTCATACCCGATCTCCATCATCCTAGACCAGAACGAAACATTATTGCTCCGAAATAATTATGATTTTTTTGCCCGGAAAATGGGAGGGGCCTCCGCCTCTTCCCCCGTGCCTGGAGATTCGAGGCCGAAGACTCGCACCGCCGGCATCGTGTCTGGCATTAAGCAGCAATCGGAACACCCGCCGCAGCAGCAGCAGCAGCTCCGGCGTGGAAATGATGATGATGATGATAGCGATGATGATGATGATGATGATGGTGCTGCAGCCCGTGGCACGACTCGTTTAGAAGAAGAAGAAGGAGGAGGACTCGCAGAAGAAGGAGATCGGCGGCTCGGAAAACGCCATTCCATCGTGGCCGCCTTCCACAGCAAGGAGTCTTCGCTGCAGGAATCTGGTCATGGGGCCGGAGGAATCTACTACGTTAACGCAGACGAAGATTTTGAGGAAGGAGAAGAGAGCAGTGGCAGTAGAAGCAGCTGCAGCAGCAGCTCGGCAGAAGTGCAATACCTATATGCCAGTGAGGAGGGTGGAGATGGTCTTACCCGAATTGCGGGGGGCCGAGGAGGTGGGGGAGACGATGCTGCCGAGGAGGCAGCAGCCAGGTCGGGGTGGTCGGGGCAAGAAGAGATTGGGGTCGGCGAAGTCGGGGGTTTGACAACCTCCGACCACTGGGGCCAGGCGTTTCGCGCAACCAGGAAAGTAGTTGACCATGCCTCGGAGGCGATCGCAGGGGCGAGTTCGAGTTCGAGGGCTACAAGTCGAGCCCGGCGATCGCGATCTTCCTCTACAAGACTTGCCTGGGCGTTTCCGAAACACGTGTGATTTTTTTTTTTCGGGGAAAAAAAAAAACCGATCGGGGGGGATTTTTTTTTTTGCCCGATGATCCCGATTATCCTTCCCCCACGTTGTGTCAGTCCTATTGTGCACCATTGGAAGCAGTTTGTTCGTTCGTTCATAATATTGTCTGAATCATTTCATGGGTAGGGTGCCAGCCAGTGACCTTGGTTGTGTGGATTGCTATGAGTTAGTACGATGACAGATCCGATAGGTAATCAGCATCTATTTTTCCATACTCAGGAGTTGTATGAGCACTCTTTTTTTTGTAACAAAATTCAGTTGGGAAGAGAGGTTTACAGAATCGTTTCACTCTTGGCATGATGCTCGAGAGTCTTGCAGAGTCTGTGATTCTCGAGTAGTCGTACGGATGAATGTTGTTCTGGTAATATGCCAGTGATTCTGAGAAAATTTGTCAGGTCACGTGATGATTCAGGTTCGTGGTTGTCTTTGGAACAAGTTGTGGGTCCTATTATCAGGGGATAGCAGTGTGTGACTCGTCAGTCATGTGGATCTGTTGCGCAGTTGTCAGGGGTGGTGTCGCGTATGCGCGGTTTTTCACAAACAACAAACTTTGATGGTCCATCTATAGGAATCGACGAATCGTTGTTTTAAGATTGTCAATTCAATTGAACTGGTAAGACTCAGTCCCGATTCAGAGTCCTGAAGAACTGATCATGGTCGACAACTAGCGGAGGCAGTAGAAACGCGATGAATCATAGAGCACCCGGCTCTCTCCGGTCTCGATCCTCGGTGATATCGGGGTCCCAGCACCAGCAGCGGCGGCGAAAAGGCAGTCGGGAAGCGGCGGCCCCTCTTTCAGACGGGGGAGGAGGTGGAGAGGGGGTGAATCACGATCCAAGCCTTTTTCAAAGGAGAGACGATGGCGCGGAAGAAGATGACGACCGCGATGGCGCGTTGGTGTTCGGAGAGCGATTTGACGATGAAGAAAGTTTCGAAACCCAACCGGCGGCGGTTCTCGCCTCCTCCCTGCGGAAGGGGGAAGTCATCGGAATCGGGGATGGCGATCTTTGGGGGGGCACTGTACATTTTCGGGGAGACCAAAAAATCATATTTCTGATCACGGGGTCGCACTATAGTAATGTTCGTTCTAACTTTTTGACAACAAATGGAGATTGAACAAAATGAACAGTGTTTTGGCCTACTCCAATAACACGACTCGCAACGCCGACGGGGGGGTCATGATAGCGGATGACGAAATAAAAGCGGAGCAACGTCATTTTTCGAGAATACGCCGGTGTATGTTTCTTTCACTCTTTCTATTTTGCACGCTGGGTTTGCTATACGTGTACGCGCGCCCCAGGGCACGTTTACGCATCCCGATGATCACGTTCCAGGGAAAGACGTACAGCCCAAAGCTCAAGATTGCAGAGCTGTTTGGCACCGATCCTTCGTAAGCGCATTTTAACTGAACAAAAAAATATTAAATTTTCAAAAAAATATTTGATAAATATTTTTCAATCTCCATTATCCCGCGCCAGCGTATAAGTGGGATCAGTCGAATTTGACTCTGGTATTTCTGGGTACGGTGTGGTACTCGTAGCATAGTTCCCGACTCAGGGGGGGTAGCACCTACACAGCTCGATTATCGTATTTCATCCGAACACTCCCTGTTGCTTCTCCTTCGGATACGTATGCGTAGTTGCCAATCATCACAGTGATACGCCGCCTCTGTAGTTCTTGAGAACTTCAGGTCGTGAACGAGTTGGTGTGTAGGTCCATGTTTTGCCGAACATGCCCCCTTTAGTTAGTGATAGTGTGGTCTACCATAATGTATTGTGGTGGGCCATGCTGTGCTTATCTATAGTAGCGAGGAAGCCGTGCAGCCCCCGGCAGCATTCATCAGGAGACGCGACCGGATCCGGTTTGTCTCCTTCGGGAACGGTGTAAATGAATGGGGGCAGCGCGCACTTATATCAATTTGGGATCAAGGGGTGACAACGAAGAAGGTATACGGCGCGAAAAATCCATCGCGTCGTTTTGTTTATTCAGCAGCTCGGCTTTAACCGTAATTGTCATGCGGAAGCGCGGGTGTCGACGATCTACCGTCGAAAGCTGTAGTCGAGCGCGTCAGAACGCCGGGTCTAGAAAAATCAACTGGTACCAAGTGCGAGAGAAGAGCCTGCAAGAGTAGTGAAGCACGAAAAGAACGGAACTGGACAGTAGAACGCATGATCTGTATCCTCCCGTGAGCAATTATCGCGCACGCGGGCTAATAGACTGCCGCCTATGAAAATATCTCGGGAACCACAGGAATAGACTAAGAGAGATCTCTGCAAGGGAAAGAACATCTACGGGTTAGTCACAGGGGCCAGTAGTAAAAAGACTACAGCACTGGAAAATACTATCACTCAAAGAGTGAAGAGGAAGTAGTAGGCGGCAGGAAAGACTCAGAAAGACTGCCACCCGCCACAGAAGGGCAGCATCTTGCAGGACTACCAGCAAGGTCTCGAAAGCCGTCATCAAGGCTAGGGAGATCAAACCAAGTGTGGGGTGTAAGTACTACAAGGAACAGAGTACATCATACTACTAGCACAACTTAAATTGGGTTTTGGTTTTTTTTTGGTCTCCTCTTTCCGCGCTCTTCATCAGGGGTGCAAATCCATCCTGTAAATTCAAAGCTCGATGGATCGCGTTCAGCCGCAGTATCTCATCGCAGCGAACGACAAAATAGCAGCCAAAATAATTATCACTTTTGTGGCTAGCGCCGGTGGGCGGCAGATAGCCGCCAACCAAGGGCGCGAAAGCTTTCGCCCAATAACCGGGTGGAGCTAGCAGTGGCAGCGCGAGAATGCAGTGC